>Ga0314811_100057_pt1 | contig 18821 bp, 20 predicted proteins | sample STEome_7_FD_202340 | JGI IMG/M metagenome (GOLD analysis project Ga0314811, IMG submission 202340) | Metatranscriptome of soil surface biofilm microbial communities from soil inoculated with nitrogen-fixing consortium DG1, State College... ...
AAAAAACATCATGTTTGGAAAAAGTTCCTCAGACTTGTCTTTGAATACATCTCAATTGGCATCAGAATCTTTCCAAAAATCGCAAGCATTATTAGCATCTAGTCTTGATAATTCAAATCCTCTAAATTCTGGTTCATTTTTTGGCAGTAGCAGTTCTTCCCAACCACAAGAATCTGCGGTGGTGTCAGCAAATCCCAATCCTAATCCTTACTTAACCAGTGCAGCGATCGTTCCTGATTTCAACGCTGATGGCAAAACAGACAAAGTTTGGGTTAATACCCAAACAGGTGAAATTATTGTTCGCCTCATGGATGGAGCAAGAATTGTTGAACAGGGTTCCTTAGGTCAATTCGATCTATCGGCCTATGATTACAAAATTGCTGATTTCAATGGTGATAGCAAAACCGACTTTTTATTACGCAACAAAGCAACCGGTGAGAACACCATTGTTTTAATGGATGGAACTAGAGTTGCTAGCGCAGCTTCTTTAACCACCGTCGATCCAGCGTGGACTCCAAATATTGGCGATTTCAATGGCGATCGCAAAACAGATATCTTCTGGCACAATAGCCAAACCGGCGAGAACGCTATTTGGGAAATGGATGGCACAACAGTTGTGAATGCAACTGTTTTAGACACCACTGACCCAGCCTTAACTGCTAGTATTGTTGATTTCGATGCCAACGGTAAGAGTGACATCTTCTGGCGCAATCAGACAACTGGCGAGAACAGCGTTTGGTTTATGGATGGTGCTCAAAAGACTGAGTTTAGCCTGCAATCACAAGACGCAGCTTGGACTTATCAACTTGGCGATTTCAACGGCGACTTAACCACCGACTTGCTGTGGAGAAACACTCAAACAGGTGAAAGTAAAGTTTGGGTGATGAGAGGTATCTTAGTTACAGAAGGTGCCTTGGGAACATACGACTCATCTTGGAATTCTCAAATCGGTGATTTCAACGGTGATGGTAAGACCGATATCTTCTGGCGCAATACAACCACAGGTGAGAACACAGCTTGGTTAATGGATGGTACAAACATTGCAACTCAAGCCTTCCTCCCAAGCAATAGTGCAGCTCTCACACCATCCCTTGGCGATTTCAACGGTGATGGCAAGACTGACATCTACTGGCGCGACCAAACAGCAGGTGCAGACAACATTTGGACTATCGATGGTACAACCGCAGTCGAAACTCCCATCGGTGAAGCAGATAGACTGACCCCAGAGTGGTATACGTTCTAAAATTAGAATTCAGAATTCAGAATTCAGAATTCAGAATTCAGAATTTAGGAGTTAGGAGTGGAGAGTGAGGAGTTAGGAGTTATTATTGTCCCTCATCCCCCTCATCTCCCCAATCCCCAATCCCTGCTCATTAAAATTTGTAACTCAAAACCTGAATTACGCTACTTTCCGGTAAATCTTTAGGATTAATGGAAATAGTATCTGAACTGCTACGTCGGACTGTTACTCCTTGCATTAAGGTTAGAAAATCATCGAGTGGCGAAATGTCGCACGCAGCAGCATCGGCGGCTTGTGTCCGGTAATGGGTAGGAATCACTAACTTGGGATTTAATATTTCAACGGCCTGCTTTGCTTCTTGAGCATTGTAGGCTTTTGCACTGCCGCCTACTGGAATAAATAGCACGTCGGGACGACCCATGAGAATTTTTTGCTCAATGGAAATGGGTGCTGCTGCTCCCCCTAAGTGCAGGATATTTATTCCGCCTTGTTTCCAACTCCAAGCTGTGTTGGAGCCAAACTGCTTACCACCTTTGCGATCGTGGTCTATGGCAACTCCTTGGAACCTAATACCTTTGAATTCGTAAACTCCTGGTTCATAAATTAGTTTTGCATTGGCTGGTAGTGTGTCTACAGCACCTTCATCCAGCAATTGGCTACTAATCAGTACTAAATCAGCTGCTACTTTTGGCACGCGATACCCAGCAGTACAACCGACGGCGCGAAATGGATTGACGAGAATTTTTGCACTGCTACCTTCAAAAAGAAAGCAAGTATGACCCAACCACTTAACTGATAAACCGCTAGATTGTGCGTTAGCCCGCAGGTGGGAACCAAAGGTAGTAACTGAAGCTGCGACCAATCCCGCCCCAGCATAACCCATCAACTGTCGTCGTTTCATTAATTAAGCTCTCGACTGTAACTGTTGGAGAAAGTTTCGCAATAATTGTTTTCCTGATGATGTCAGGACACTTTCTGGATGAAACTGGACGCCCTGAATCTGAGGATAGTTCCGGTGTCGCACTCCCATAATTGTGCCATCGTCAACCCAAGCGGTGATTTCTAGCACATCAGGACAAGTCTCGCGATCGATGACTAAACTATGATACCTGGTGGCGGTGAGTGGATTTTCTAATCCTTGGAAAACCCCCACCCCAGTGTGAGTCACCAGAGAGGTTTTGCCATGCATCAATTCTGGAGCAGAAACTATTTTACCACCGAACACTTGACCGATACTTTGATGGCCTAAACAAACACCTAAAATTGGCAACTCTTGTCCTAGTTGTTCGATCAACTCTAAGGAAATACCAGCATCTTCTGGACGACCAGGCCCCGGAGAAATAACTACGGCTTTTGGCTTTAATGCCCGAATCTCATCTATGGATATTTTGTCGTTACGAAAAACTTTAATATCAGCTGCCACTGGGAACTCTGCTGCCAATTCCCCCAGATATTGCACCAAATTATATGTAAAACTATCGTAATTATCGATGACTATTAACATAATTAGAGAAAAAATTAGAGATTGGAAGTGACAGATACAAAACTGTCATAACTTGTAAAGTTAGACTAGGGATAAGCTTTCCCACATTTAAGAAATGGCAGTTGACGGTTGACGCTTGACTGTTAACAGTTTGCTTTCAACGAACTTCACAGGTAATTATGCTACTTAGAGGTGTTTTAGCTTACCAACTTCTGCGAAGTGAGGTGACGCATGTTAATCAGCAAAGCTTTGCTGTATGTATAATAAGGGATTGCGGACTGGGTAAAAAGTCTTTCATCCCATTATTGAATTGGGAATTTTGAATCCTCAGAAATCAGTTGGCGATAACTGCGGTTTTTGCTATCCTACGCCAACTAAATCACAAAGACGATGTAATGAGGGCTACCAAAGGAGGAAGCAACAGTGTAGCAGCTACTAGCACCGCCACTAAAGCTGAAACTAGGACTGCACCAGCAGCACAATCTTTGGCAATTTTTGCCAAATCGTGGTACGTCTGCTTAACTGTTAAGTCTACAATGGACTCGATCGCTGTATTCAGTAACTCTAATGCCAAAACTAAACCACTAGTGATACCAATTACTGCTATTTCTACTGGTGGCAGATGTAAGTAAACGCTTAAAGCAATAGCCATTGCACAAACACTGGTGTGAATGCGAAAATTACGTTGAGTTTGAAAACTATAGGTAATTCCAGCCCAGGCATACTTAAAACTAATAAATAAATTAGAAGCAACCTTCCACGAAAATTCCCGTTCGTTAGTCACAATTTTTTGTAACGAGGTAGGTGTTGGTGGTGGAGAAATTTTTTTGGGACATAGACTTAAATATATACAAACACAGTTACTACAGTGGGAATTTTAGTCGATATTTATAGCGTAATTAACTTTGAGGCAATGTTTAAGCAATTTTCCATAGAGGTATTATAAAAGTATTACCCAAAATTAACACTAAGCTGTGACTAATTGTGCTATTCTTTGTCAATAGCAATACCGATTGACTTCAGCAATTTTACTTGCTGTTCTAACATTCGCTCCAAACTTTCTTCGTCAGGATGATCCCATCCCAACAAATGTAATAAGCCGTGAGCAGTTAACCAAGCCATCTCGGTTGTTAAACAGTGTCCCTGCTGTTGGGCTTGGCGTTGTGCTGTATCCACAGACACAATAATATCGCCCAAATATAGCGGTACAGAGTCAAGCATTTCTTCGCTGTGTGGAAAGTCTACCTCCAAAGCTGCAAAAGCTAAAACGTCTGTAGGCTTATTTTGTTGGCGATATTGAGCATTAAGTTCTTGAATTTCTGAATCATCTGTCAAACGCAGCCCAATTTCATAACCTAGCGCTGCTGGAATATCAGGCTGAAGTACTTCTAACCACCTATCAAACCAGTTTTCCCAAGTTTCAGCAGTAATTCGGGTATAACTTTCGTCAATATTTACCGAGTTTGTCAGGGACAAATCGTAAAAATTATCTTCCACATACAATTCAACTCCCAAAGCCACGCAGTCTCCTAGTCTGAATTCACAGTTTTGGTTAGTGAGTTAGATAGGCAAGACCAATTAGGACGGCTAAAAGTCCTATAGTTGTTAACGCAAAATGTTTTAGGGAAGTTCCTCCCTTACGCACCATATTTCGCATGGCGAGTTTTACGTAGCTTGGTTGAGGTTCTGATGAAGGAGAATTACTCATAAGTTAGTTCAATGGGTGACTCTTCTATAACTGTAACAGTTGGGTCTGCTGTCAATACGCTTCGGTTAAAGGGAAAAGGGGAAAGGGGAAAGGTTTCAAATACATCCTTTACCCCTTACCCTTTAACCTTTTCCCAGACCACAAGGGAAGTTTATACTGCTTATCCGAAGTGTATTGGGTCTGCTATGGGATTGCCATTGCTCCAAGGGAATTCCAAAAAATAAATTATTCCGGTTACCGTTGTTGACTGCTGACTGTCAACCGTCAACCGTCAACCGTCAACAATCTTCTGTGGAATATTTTTTTTACTTGGAAGTCCCCAATCTCACAAAAACAATAGGTACTAAATATATAGTAAAAATAATTACTTAGTACCTAGAGCCAATTGCCAATTAAGCAGGTGTATTTTCCACTAGTTTATTTTCTTGCCGCAGATAAGCTTGGATGAATGCATCAAGTTCGCCATTCATCACATCTGTAATCCCTGTTGTTTCCGTATTTGTGCGTAAATCTTTCACCATTTGGTAAGGATGGAATACATAGTTACGGATTTGGTTACCCCAGGAGGCTTCCACCATATCGCCACGAATTTGGGCAATTTCTTGGGCGCGTTGTTCTTGGGCAATGACTAGTAATTTTGCTTTGAGTCGAGCTAGGGCTTTTTCTTTATTTTGCAGCTGCGATCGCTCTTCTGTACAACGCACAGCAATTCCGGTGGGAAGGTGAACAACCCTGACTGCTGTTTCTACTTTGTTGACGTTTTGACCGCCTTTACCACCAGAGCGAGTTGTAGTGATTTCCAAATCTTTCTCTGGAATATCCAACTGCACAGAATTATCGATTTGGGGCATGACTTCCACCCCTGCAAAACTAGTTTGCCGCTTACCATTGGCATTAAAGGGCGAAATTCTTACCAAGCGGTGTGTGCCTGTTTCCGACCGCAAATAACCGTAGGCATAGCGACCAGTAATTTCTAGAGTTGCAGATTTGATTCCCGCTTCATCACCTTCCGACTCTTCAGCTAAAGTCACCTTGTAGCCGTGAGCTTCAGCCCACCGGGTGTACATTCGCATCAGCATAAACGCCCAGTCTTGGGCATCTGTGCCACCAGCACCAGCATTAATCGTCAGTACAGCACCTTCGGCATCATAGGGCCCAGAAAGTAACTGTTGTAATTCCCACTGGTCGAGGTCGCGATTCAGTTTAGTGATGGTTGATTCCGCTTCTTGCAATAGTGCTTCGTCGGTTTCCAACTCCAACAACTCAACAACTGCCTTAGTATCTTCTAGACTGCTGTGCCACTGTTCGTATTGCTCCAAGTGGGCTTTTAAGTCATTAAGTTCTTGCAGCGTTTGTTGGGCTTGGGTTTGGTCGTTCCAAAATTCTGGCTGAGCAGATATTTGTTCCAGGTCTTGAATTTTTGCTGTCAGTGCAGGTACGTCAAAGATAGTCCTGGGTTTTACCCAGGCGGCTAGACAGCGTTTCGATTTCGCGTTTGAGTTCTAAAACTTCCATAGTGCTTGCTGAATCTACAAATAGAGCGCTTTGGATTTGGAAATTGCTCTTTATTTTACTTATCTTTATTGATTTTAGCTGTAGTTGAGCAAATTCTCTTGGCATGGCTGAATATAAGTGACAAAAATTACTTGAAACTAACCAGAGTTTCTTTGCTGTTGTATGGAGGCTTTGAGAAATAAATCGATCTCACCCTCTAAAACATCTGTGACAGCAGTTGTTTCAAGTTTGGTACGTAGATCCTTTACTTTTTGGTAAGGATGCAAGATATATTCTCGGATGAGCTTTTTGGATAAAGATTCTATTTGTTGGGGTTGAATTTTGTTAAGCTCGACACCTTGAGTTAGTGCGTAGGCGTAGCCCGTCGTAGACATCGCCAATAGTTTACTCTTAAGAATAGCCAAGGCTTTCTCTTTGTTTTCTATCTGGCGGCGTTCTTGGTCGCAAAATACACTAATTCCGGTAGGAATGTGAAATACTCGCACCCATGTTTGTGGACGGTTGACACTACCTTGTGGGCGTGGCAGAGTAATTTCCAAATGTTTTTCTGGAATCTCAAAGTCCATAGACCGATCTAAAATCGGGCTAACTTCTACAATGGCTGGCCACATATATCGTCTGCCATTGCCACGAACAGGAGAAATCCGCACGATTTTTGTATGAATTCCTTGTTCTGATTTTAGTCAGCCATAGGCATAACGTCCTGTAATTTCTAGGGCATAACTAATGTTACCTTTCTCTTTATCATTAATGTCTAGCCCACACACCTGATGTAAGTGACTTAATCCCCATAAATAGTACATTCGGAACAACATAGAAGCCCAATTTTGAGCTTGTATGTCACCAATCTCAGTAGTAATCGTCAGTAATGCCCCCCTTGAATTGTAGGGATTAGACAATAACTTCCTGGTTTGTGCTATTTCGATTTCTTGTTGGAGTTGAGTTAAGTTGATTTGCACCTCTTGGAGTAATTGCTCATCAACTGATGATTCCAAAAGTTCTAGAGCAGCCTCGATATCTTGTAAGATAGAGAGCGATCGCTGATATTGTTCCTGCTTTCTAGATATAAGGTATTTGATTTTTTCAAATGTCTGATGAGGAGTAGCTGGATTTTCCCAAAAATCCGTTTTAGCGATTAGCTGATTTAGGTTGTGAATTATTCCAGGTAAATATCGAGGGTTAAAGACAATCCTGTGGTTTGCCCAAGATATTCGACAGCCTTTGTGCTTCACTTTTGATACTTAAGAGTTCCAGCATAGTTTTGCTCGCTTTCATCTCAACTTATCTACATATTCTAGTGGCAAACAGATGAAAAAAACCGTGGTTGAATTTTTAGCAACCACGGTTTTACTTTAAAAACTTGACTTTTGTACTAGTGCCTACAAACGATTAATCGCGGCCATTTATGGCAATTAGCAACCGCAGGATAAAGACAAATAAATTGATGTAAGTAAGGTACATCGACAAAGCTACAGGCAGATACTGGTCATCGCTATAAGCACGCGGCAAGATGTAGAAATCGACAACAGATGCCCCAACAAAAAGGAACACTCCTAAACCGGAAATAGCGATTTCTAACCAATTTGGCGTGTAAACACCAAACATGGCAAGTCCGAATTGGGCAAAGCATACAACCACCAAGGCGATAACGCCAATATTGATGGTTTTCGTTAAAGCCATACCGTCCTGTTCAGAGAGATTTGAACCTATTTGACGGGCGGCAATAAATGTGATGCCACAACTGAGTGCAGCCAAACCAATACCTTGAATGCCAACACCTTTTTGTCCCAAAGCGACAAACACCAAGCCACTGAGGGTATACCCAGATAAGAGGCTGTAGGTTGCCAGCAAGGGCAATGCAAGTCCCTTGTTACCTTTTTCAGCAATATTTTGGGCAACAAAGAACAGAATTAACTCGACAATCACTGCACCTATGAAGGTGGGGAAAAATAGTTGGGGGTTAGTACGGATAACTCCCAGACCGCCATAAGTCCCCAATGCGGTTAGCACAAGACCACCACCGACGTAGGGGAGGGCTTTGGCAATTACATTTGGGCCGATAAGAGCTTGAGTTTTAGCTTCACGGAAAGCTTGACGAAAGTTGCTGGTATTGCTCATAGTGAGTTTTTCAGTCAAATGTCCTATTTACTTCCATTGTTACCAATATTTACGGCTAACAGCTAAGGTAAATTGCCTTTGTGGCAACTATTACGCTTACTCCGGATTTCTCACCACATCTGTCAAAACCTTGAGCAGGGGAGCAGGGGAGCAGGGGAGAGTTCAATGTGCCTTGTTCTTTCCCCTCTGCCCCTCCGCCCCTCTGCATTTCAAACTTGTGAGAAATGCGGGTTACGCATTTCTGGCACAGTTCTGCAATTTTGAAGGTTCTATCAGCGCCAAGTGTCTTGCCAAAAGCTGGAATCACGCTGGTAAAGAAACAAAACTCTGGACAAATACCAGACAAATTAATTCGTTTATTGATTGGCAATATTCATCCATACCCAACTAAAAAAATCAGATTGCCCAGCTTCTTTCAGGATAATCTAGTACCGATCCGCGTTGTACTCAGTATGACAGATGAATATTGGCTAACTGATGCATCTTTCAGCATAAATAGCTAGTTTTTTGGGAAAAGTTAAGGATTTACCGTAGATCAATTATTACCTGCGAAATAAAAATTAACTGCAAGAAATCCAAGAGCAAAATCATGCGTACATCTACTGAATTGTGGAGTGTGACCCCTGATAAGTTCAGTGAAACGACGATGGCTTATTCAGCCTTGGCTAACGAAAATAATTACAGCCTTGAATAAGATATACGCAGCTCCATTTTGTCAGAAATAGGGGTTACAACAAAGGAATTTATATGGCAGCAAGTGAGTCCTCTCTACGAACTGATGGTATTGAATTATTACACTTGTACCACCAGAATCCATCTATTAAACTTCGTAATAAACTTGTACAGTTACATACTGGCTTAGTAAGAAAGATGGCTCATAAATTCAGCCATCAATGTAATGAACCTTATGAAGATTTAGAACAAATTGGTTATTTTGGTTTAATTCGGGCAATCGAGCGTTTTGATCCTAGTCAAGGATATGCTTTTAGTTCTTTTGCTGTACCATATATTCGTGGTGAGATGCTGCACTTTCTACGCGATCGCAGTACTCTATTAAAGATTCCTCGCCGTTGGCAAGAACTATATAATGAAGGACAAAAAATTCGCAAAGAATTAGCCATGTCTTTGGGTCGCGCCCCGAAGGATGCTGAAATTGCCAAAGAACTCCGGGTATCTCTGCAAGAGTGGCAAGAAACCAAGCTAGCTGCTCAAAATCGTTTACCTTTAAGTTTAGACGCCACCGCAGTTAACTATGTTGATTGCCAAATCACCTTGGGTGAAGCACTTCCTTGTCCTCGTTCTACTGCCCAACAACAACTAGACGAAGAACGGCAACAACTCCAAGGGGCAATCAATATGTTAGAAGAAAAGCCTCGCATGGCTGTTGAAATGGTATTTTTGAAGGAACTTTCTCGCAAGGATGCTGCTAAGAATATCGGCACTAGTCCGATGACAGTCACCCGGTATCTGCAAAAGGGAATTCAAGATTTAATTTGCTATTTACAACCACAAGTTATGCCCACTGGTTCCTAGTCAATGGTCAGTCGTTATACCATTTTGGATGAGAGGATTTTAGATTTTGAATTTTAGGTTGAGAATTTCTTTCTCTTTAAGTATGATGTAAATCCATACTTTTTGTATTCCTTATTTAAATTGGTATTAGTAGAAAAACAACTGACTGATGACTAATGACTAATGACTAATTATCGAGATTTTAAATCGGCGATCGCACCTTTAGTCATGGCAGCAATGGCTTTATCTGTAGCTTTCGGTAAATGATAATACTTACCTGCTGCTGTTTGCGCTAATTCTTTAGCAAAGCCAGTGGAAACAAACTTACTCTCCGTATCAATCACTAAGAGTTGCATCCCCAAACTACGAATTCTCGCCGCAATTTCTATCAATTCCCCTTTGATATCTGGCTTTTCTCCTGGTTCTAGTTGTTCGCCTAAAGAACGCGCTAAGGGAATATTACCCCGCCCATCGGTGATTGCTACAAGTACTACTTGCCCAATATCTCCACTCATCTGGGCATTTAAGCCGACACGCACAGCTTGGGTTAAACCATGCGCTAAGGGTGAACCTCCACCACAGGGTAATCTTTCTAAGCGGTTACGTGCCAAGGCTATGGAACGTGTTGGCGGTAATAATACTTCCGCTTGTTCTCCCCGGAAGGGAATCAAGGCTATTTGGTCGCGGTTTTGATAAGCTTCTGTTAACAGTTGCATCACCGCACCTTTGGCTGACTGCATCCGATTTAAGGCCATTGAGCCAGAAGCATCTACCACAAACACTACTAATGCCCCGGCTTTGCGTACTAGGCGCTTGGAGCGAATGTCACCCTGTTCGACAATTACTTTTCTGTCTGGGTATCGTTCTCTGCGTGCTTTTTGATACGGTGCAGCTGCCCTGAGGGTAGCATCTACAGCAATGCGTCGCACTTTACCTTTGGGTAACATTGGCTTAATATAACGTCCCCGGTCATCGGAAAAGATGACGCTACGACTACCAGATTTCCCCTGACGCTTGGCCATTTGGGTAAAATAAAGCACGCTATCATCCAAGATTACCCCTTCTGGATCGAAGATGAATTCTTCGGGGATACTGGGGGGTTCTTGCTGTTGTTGTTCTTGTTGTTGTTCTTCTTCTTGTTCTTCTTGTTCTGGTTCCTCTGGTTCTTCTTGATTTTGAGGTGGGGGTGGCGGTGGTGGGGGTGGTGGTGCTTGTTCTGGTGGCGGTGTCTGCACCACTGTTGCTCGCGGGACAATAACCAATTCCACAGCACGGCGCAAATCTTCGGCATTTACTGTGGTGCGTCCTTCCAAAGCGGCGGCGGCTTTGGCAACTCGCACAGCAAACAACTCGGCGCGATGTCCCTGAACTCCACCGCGAATGGCTTCATTCACCAAGTAGGCGATTTGTTCGTGGGTAATGCAGACATCCTTGAGCCATTCCCGCGCCAAGATAATTTGGGTTTTCAGACCGTCTAAATCTTCGTTGTATTGTAAAAGAAATTCTTTAGGAGATTGTGAGTAGGCGATCGCTTGCTCTACTGCTGCTACTCTTTGATCTAAGCCGAGTACGCCATCCGCAGAAAGAGCGATGGCAATTCTATCTAGTAAATGTTCCCTTAATGCTCCCTCTTCTGGGTTGTAGGTGGCAATAAATAAGGGTTTGCAAGGATGCTGAAAACTAATTCCCTCCCGCTCTATTTGGTTGCGTCCTTCGGATAATACTGTCAGTAGCTGATTTGATATTTGGTCATCTAATAAATTGATTTCATCTACATACAAGACGCCACGATTAGCACTAGCCAGTAAACCAGGCTGAAAAATCGTATCGCCTTGTTTTACGGACTGTTCTACATCCACAGAACCGAGAAGCCGGTCTTCTGTGACACCCAAAGGAATTTGCACAAATGGTGCAGGGATGACTTCAGTGGGGACATCTTGAGTATTTTTATCTGCATACTCTAGCAAAAGGCCATCGTCCCATTGTTCTGGGTGATTGGGGTCGCAATTGCTGATGGAACCTTTAACTACTTCGATGGGTGGTACTAGGGCGTGAATAGCACGAGCCATTACAGATTTTGCCGTACCGCGACGACCTGCGATCGCAACTCCCCCCAGCCCTGGATCGATGGCTGCTAACAGCAGGGCTAATTTAATCGCTTCTTGACCGACTACGGCTGTTAAAGGAAAGGCAGTGATAGTAGGGTTAATAGTGGGCGCAGGCATGGTTTGAAAAATCGTTAGTCTCGGCCTTTAGCATATCAATTTCTGGGACATTTCAAATAAGTTCTTCCATTTCCTTTGGTTGTTTAATCAACCGTCTTCCCCAAGGTTTGAGTACTGAGATTGCAATAATGGCTAACAGACAACTGATTTGAATCAAACCACCAACAATTACACCTTGGCGATGGAATAGGTATAGAGGATTACTTACGGCTTGCAGCCGTTCTACTTGGGAGATAGCAGTCATTTCATTGAGCCAGGGGCCCAGCCACATTGTTCCGATGGTTATCAAAGTAATGGTTGCTACCCATTTCACAATCACCCAATAGTGTTTTGTAAATCCCCAAATAGTTAGCCAGCAGAGAAATCCACCAGTGAGCAATGACAACATGGCAGTGGGAATAATCACCCAATCGTCCATGAATTTCAGTACCGAGTTGATGCCGTAGAGTTCGTTTCCATTGCCTGTATCTCGTTTGATAATGGCGATCGCCACAATACACAATGCCGTACCTAGCCAAATCCCACTAGAAGCAACATGTACAGATAACAACCAGTTCTTTGCTTTAACACTCAATTTCTTCATAGGCTTTCCCTAACATCCCAATCTAATATTAATTAGGCAGTAAATAATTAGGCTCCTAATTAATATCACAAAATAGCCCGAACTGTAAATACACAGATTGGTGGTTATGGTAGAAGCATCGCTGGGATACCTGCTTGCAATTTTTGTAGAAGCTCAATTAGAGTTTTCTTTTCGTCGGTAGCTAGATGTGCCATCAAACCAGTTGTGCGACAAAAATGATCGGGAAGCATTTTAGCCATGAGGCTGCGTCCTTTTTCTGTGAGGTGAACGCTTAACATCCGGCGATCGTTAGGAAAGGGCTTTCGTTCTACTAATTCATCTTTCTCTAGCCCATCGAGTAGTCCTGTGATTGTGGCGCGGGTTACACCTGAACGCTCTGCACATTCAGAGGGAGTTAATCCTTGTTCATTTGCCTGTAAGAGTTGCATCAACAGGGTGAATTTGCCCATTGACAGCCCATAGCGAGCAAAATGAGTTTCTAAAGCGGCTTGAACATCTGCCGTAGCTCGCAAAAATGCTAGACACGCTTCAACAGATGCCACATCTAGCTCAGGATAGAGTTGGGCAAGATTTTGTAAGGCAGGGAGATCAACAACGCGATCGACAAAAGGACGCAGGATAGCCACAGTCTTTACGATTAATATTAGGAGTTTGACTGCTTGTCTGTTGACACAGATAATAGCCTAACTCAAACTACTGGGCAGTAATACGATGTGACTAAAATTTCTTGAACATTATGCATAACAAAGCGTCGCTTCCCAATTACGAACAAATTGCTGGTCGGTTAGATATGTGGATACCTCATTTGTCTTTGGTAAGTGAAGCCCTGCTGGAGCGTCTACTAGTTTATTCAAATAATCGCATACTTGATATTGCTTGTGGAACGGGCGAACCCGGACTGACCCTTGCTCGACAATGCTTGAGAGGAGTTACAGTAGTCGGGGTTGATTCGTCTACGGCAATGGTGTTAGTAGCAAGCTCAAAAGCCGTTAGTGAAGGTTTAAATAATATTGAATTCTTCGTGATGGAAGCGCAGAGACTTAGCTGGCCTAACGATTCTTTTGACGGCGTGCTATCTCGATTTGGCTTGATGTTGTTGGACAATCCCAAGGCTGGCTGTTTTGAAATGTTGCGTGTTCTCAAAGTAGGCGGACATTATGCCGTGGCTGTGTGGGATGAAATTCAGATGAATACCCTCTTTTTTTCCTGTGCCCAAGCATTTAACCAAAGGGTTCCGGCGCAGTTTCAACTCAATCTCGAACTTCCTAGCAGACTTGCAGGGTCAAGTGTATTACCTAATATCCTTCAAGAGTACGGTGCAAATGAAATTGCAACAGAACTGTTTACTTTTGAGATGAAATTTTCAAGCTTTCAAGAAATTTGGAAATTAGTTGAGAATTCAGGATTGTATGATGTACAGCTTGGCTCGTTATCAATTGACGAGCAACTAGGAGTAAAAGAACACTTGTCCAATCTTGTTTCTGAATTTAAAAATAATAATGAATATTTGATTCCTCATAGTTGCCGTTTGGTATGGGGTAAAAAATAGACCGTAGTATTCTATGCCTCGGTCAACTAAAGCTCAAACTCTGATTTTTGGATAATTAGAGTTGTTGAGAACACCGCGAAATCGTAATTGACAGAAGATTATCTTAATTGATGCTGAGTTTTTAGACATTGGTCACATTGGATAACATCAGGGATTGACAATTGCTCTAAGTTTATTGTTGTAGCTGGGCAAAAATTCAAGGTTTTCAGTTTCTAGTTAACAAACTGTGCGCTGCAATGCTTCGATACGCTTCTAAGAGCAATTTGCCGCACTGTACTATTTTCCAGGAGACTACAGCAATGATGAAAGCTGAAGATATCATGACCAAAAACGTAGTTACCATTCGCGGTTCGGCCACTGTGGCGGAAGCGGTGGCGGTGATGAAAGAAAAAAAATTGCGGGCGTTGGTTGTGGATCGTCGCTATGACAATGATGCCTATGGGATTGTCACAGAAACAGATGTTGTCTATAAGGTAACAGCCTACGGTAAAGATCCAAAGCAAGTGCGGGTTTATGAAATTATGAGTAAGCCTTGCATTGTAGTAAACCCTGATTTGGCTGTGGAATATGTAGCAAGGTTATTTGCTAATACTGGTATCCATAGAGCGCCTGTGATTCAAGGTAAGCTGTTGGGGATTATCTCCATTACCGACATTTTGACGAAAAGCGATTTTGTGGAAGCGCCGAAAGTGCCACTGTTAGAGGAGAGAATTCAAAAAGCTATTGAACAGGCTCGTGCTATTTGTACTGAACAAGGTGCTTATTCTAAAGCCTGTGCAGCTGCTTGGGATGAAGTAGAAGAACTCCAAGCAGAAGCAGCTCATCAAAAAGCCGAGGGTATGGTGTCAGCCAAAGTTACCTTTGAAAAATATTGTCAGGAAAATCCAGATGCGCCAGAATGTCGAAATTATCATCCGTGATTGAGGTGTGGGGAAAGAAGAGGACGCGGGGAGTGGGAGACGCGGGGACGCGGGGAGCAAGAAAAATTCAACAAAGACATACGGAGAAATTATCAAATATCCTTTGTGTGTTCTCCTTACCCGCGTCCCCGTGTCTCCATGTCCCCGCGTCTTTGTATCCACGCGTCTTTGCGTCCTTCAATTTACCGTTTAGCGACTCGCATCAATAAAAACATACCTATTCCTAAAAAAACGAAGTTGGGTAACCAAGCCCCCATAAAGGGAGAGAGGACGCCTGCTTGTGCTATCGCGCCACTGATAAAGAAAAGTAAGTAATAAGAAAAAATAACTATAACGCTAATGCCAAAACTGGTGCCTCTGCCGGTGCGTTGGGGTATGCTGCCCATTGCCGCACCCACTAAGCCAAAAACGACGCACACAAAGGGTAAGGAGATTTTTTGTTGAATTCTAACTTCCAGTTTGCGGATTTTTTGGCGATCGCCACCCAGACGTTCCACTTCTAATTGATCTAGTCCTTCGGCAATATTCATTTCATCATAGTCCCGACTTTTTTCTGCCAAACTTAATGGCGTGCGCGGTAGTTGCAGTTGTTGTTGTTCAAATCTGACAATGTTGCGATAAGAGCGATCGGCAGCAACAAAATAGATCGTACCGTTATAAAAATCCCAGACATTTTGAGAAGGATTCCACTGGGCGGATTCTGATACGACAATTTGATTCAAACCTTTAGTTGAGCGATCTATAATTGTCAAACCTGTCATACGCTTACCATCAAATTGGTCGGCGTAAAACAAGCGTGTCAAAATTCTATTCCTAGAGCCATCTGGCTGTACAACATCCTGGTATTCAGGATAAAAAATATTTTGTTGTTTAAAAGTTGGCTTATCTGATTTGAGGGCTTGATCTAAAGTCATAGCCGCTTGATAATTTGCTGCTGGTGCAATTTGTTCGTTAAATACAAATGTCATTCCTGTAACCAGAAGACTTAACATCACACCAGTTAGCACCATACGATAGACACTCACTCCACAACCACGCAAGGCTATTAGTTCGCTTTCGCTAGAAAGACGACTGTAAGTCATCAAAGTAGCCAGCAGTGTGGACATAGGGAAGGCTAAAACAATAAAGTTGGGAAACTTTAATAAAAAAACCTGAATAGCAATGTCTACAGGTAATCCAGATTCAACAACTTTTCTTACTAAATCGAATACAGCATCAATGGTGACGCCAATTGAAGAAAAAGCTCCGACACCAAAGAAAAACGGCGGTAACAATTCGCTGGCAAGATAACGATCCATAATCGTAAAAGGCAGCAGCGAGTGTAGATTGTAGAAAGATGTGACTTTCTTTGATATCATAAGCAACTTTCAAAATTAAATATTTGCAACCCTGGTAAAGTAAAGCTTTAACTCCTAAATTCTGACTTTAGACTTGAAAGCTATCGCCTAAGTAATATTGGCGCACGAGGGGATTGTGGTATAGTTCGTCAGAAGTCCCAAAAGCGAGAATTTGTCCTTCACGCATAATATAACCGCGATCGGTAATGGCCAGGGTTTCGCGGACATTATGATCTGTAATTAAAATACCCATACCGCGATCGCGCAATTGAGCGACAATTTGCTGAATTTCTGAGACTGCGATGGGATCGACTCCCGCAAATGGTTCATCTAAAAATAAAAACTTTGGCCCTTCTCGTCCAGCAGCCAAAGATCTTGCTAATTCAGTGCGGCGTCGTTCCCCACCAGAAAGTTGAATTCCCTTGCTATTAGCTAATTTTTCCAAGCGAAACTCCCGCAGTAAAGTTGTTAATCGCCTTGACCACTCCCATCGTGGCACATTAGTTTGCTCTAGCACCAATAGAATATTATCTTGCACCGAGAGCTGGCGAAAAACACTTGGTTCTTGTGCTAAATAGCCAATACCCAATCGTGCCCTTTTGTGCATTGGCATTGCTGTAATGTCGAGATTACCTAGCCAGACTTTTCCTTGATTGGGTTTTTCTAAACCTGTAGCAATGTAAAAAGTCGTGGTTTTACCAGCTCCATTGGGCCCTAATAAACCAACGACTTCGCCTTGAGCAACAGAAAGGTTGACGCGGTTGACAATGACTCGCTTGTTGTAAGATTTGTGAATATTCTCTAAAACAATTTTCACTGTTGCAGCCTTTCTCAGTAGTAGATGCTAATTAGAACGCTTAAATTGTGGTGTTTGTGGGGCGGGTGTGGCAGTTTGTCCATTATTGTTTGATTCCTGCACCATGTAGATGGACTCTACTTGACGGTTGGCTTGGGGTAAGGCGACAAATCGCCCTTCATCAATTAAATAGGTTACCTTCTCTGCTCGAATACTGTTACCTCCCTGTTGCAAAATATAGACGTTGCCACTAAAGTCAATGCGGCGTTCTTTACTAAAGTACTGTGCTTGGGCGGCGGTTGCCTGAAGCTGGCGAGAAGGATAGAACATTTGCACGTTACCGCGAGCCGTGATGACTTGAGTTTTGGCGTCATATTCTTGCACATCAGCACGGATAGTCAAAGGGCGATTTTCTGTTGATGTTTGTGCAGTAGCGGTTTGCAGTTGGTTTGGGATCGCAAAAGTTCCTAAGAGAAAACCTGGTATCAATAAGGCTAATCCAACACGACGTATTTGGGATATGGGCAATTTGTAACAGGGTATCATTGCAATTTGGGGTTGAGAATTTGGGCTTGTGTTTTAATTATCTCAAGTACTCTATCCAGAAATGAAACGTACAATCTGGAGTGATTTACGATAACTAGTGGCTGAAATAGTGACGCTACCCCCAACCTCAAGGTTTCAGAAAACTTTATATCCACTACAGCTTATGCTGGCGTTGCAGTCAACAACAAGTGAGTAGGGCATAGGGAGTAGAAAGTGGGGAAGACAAGATTGAACGGGGCTTGAGACCCTGACCAATGCAATTGTCTGCAAAGATGGGGCTTGTAGAGCGCTGGTTGTTGGGGCTATTTTTTCCCCACTTCCCACTTTCCCCTACTGCTCAATATCTGTTAGTGCCTCAAAACCAGAGGCAATTTCCAGGATTTCTTCGGTAATATGAGTCTGGCGTTCGTGTTGAAATTGGGCGTTGAGTTGTGCTAATTGTTCTGTTATATTTTGCTCAGCTGCTTGCATAGAAACCAGACGACTGGCATTTTCACTAGCTAAAGATTCAGCTAAAGCACGGTATACAGAAATAAATAAATATTGCTTAATCAATGCGGCAAATAATTGGCTCCAATCCATTGTCAAGGTGGGTAATGTCCGGCCTAACCATCTCTGCTGCTGCAAGTTTTGTAGCCATTGTTCGTCAATGGGTAATAGTTGCAAAGTATGAGATTCATAGGTTGTATTGGAGTGAGGTTTATTATAAAACAGAAAGATTTGACTGATTTGCAATTGAAATTGCCACATTTCAATGTGTAGTAAAAGTTCTTGAACCATTGATGTGATGCCTGCAATAGAAGTGGGCATCATGAGATTTTCTGCAATTGCTACTCCTGCGGCTTCTAAGGAAGAAATTACCCGCGCACCTACAGCCAAGACTTTGGGTTCGGTGGTAGAAAGAGATAAATGGTGAATCTGAGTAACTGTATATTGAGCAATCTGTTCATTAAACTGACCGCACATACCTCGATCGGAACCAAATACAATTACACCATGAAGAGGATTTTTTGAATGTGTTGCTGTTGACGAGAGTGCTATGTAATTTCCCTCTCTTAAAACGATTTGTAAGCCCATCTCAATAGTGCGAGTATACTCGGCAAGAGATTCTACCGCTTGTTCATATTGGTGAATACTGGCAGCAGCTAGAACTTTCATTGTCTTCACCACAGATTGTAGTTCTTGGGCAGTAGTAATTTGGCGTTGTAGTAATTCTAGGGCTGGCATGGTTTAAGTTGGGAGTTCAAAGTTGGGAGTTGGGAGTTAGGAGTTAGGAGTTAGGAGTTGGG
>Ga0314811_100058_pt1 | contig 18780 bp, 16 predicted proteins | sample STEome_7_FD_202340 | JGI IMG/M metagenome (GOLD analysis project Ga0314811, IMG submission 202340) | Metatranscriptome of soil surface biofilm microbial communities from soil inoculated with nitrogen-fixing consortium DG1, State College... ...
AAAATACTGAATATTGCGGGTGTTATTCGCCACTATTTTGTTTATCTTAATGGTGTGAAGACAAGGATAGAAAGCAGTTTTTATCCTAGTGCATGATTAAAAAAAGGAAAGTTATTTATGTCACGTCGAAAACGTGGGTCTAAAGTACTTGATAGGGCACAGCGTCGCATTGCGGCTTTGAAATCGATTAGTCCCACCTTAGATTTAGGTAATGGAATCACTATTGACACCTTTGCCACCGCCATCAAAAAAACACAGGACAAGTTGGAAGCTTATAACTCCACCCTCTCCACCGTAGATTTAACTCAGGGAGCCTTTGAATTAGCTGAAAAGTCGCTGATGGAACTAACAGAACATGTGTTAGTCAGCGTTGCTGCAAAGTATGGCAAGAATAGCGATGAGTACAAAATGGCAGGAGGCGTTCGTCGCAGCGAACGCAAACGTCCAGTGCGGAAGCCTAAGCAAGAGGTTGTTGCTTTATAAAAACAATACATTTGGGTTTTTTAACACTCTCCCGAATTCAAAATCGGGAGATTTTTGGTTAGGTGGTGAACTAATAGAAAAAAGGGTGTTGCTGAATTTTACCTAACGCAAAGACGCAGAGGCGCAAAGAGCAAGAGTTTGAGATATTGAGTTTTTAAATTTTATACTTCAATTGAGCAACGCCGAAAAAATATAACATTTAAATAGCGATCGCTTGAGTTTTAGAGAAATATGGCGTACACGCGTAGCGGCTTGTTGTTAGACATAGGAGTGATAATCAATGTAGAGACGTAGCATTGCTACGTCTCTACAAGGGTTTTGCGTAAGGGTAAATTATACCAATTCAATTAATGATTGCTAAATATCCTTTGGTGAAGACGCGATTCATCGCATCTCTACAAATGATCTATTTGTTATTGATTGAGGACGCTGTTTAGCATCTAGTTGCATACCTTTTAAAATTGCGCGGTTAGTGCCTTCGCTAATCTGAGGATTCCATTTGACTAAGGAAATTTAGCAAGTCGTCATTTAAGGTTTTAATGACAAAGCGATCGCCATTCTGATTTTTCACCAAATAAGTAATGCCAAAGCGCCCTCTTCCCAATTCTTTTTCAATGGTGTATTTTCCACCTTGCAAGCGATCGCCAGCTACCCAAGCCATCTTTGCAACTCCCAAAATGCTTAGATTAATTCTCACACAAGAAAGCCTTAATAACTTGAGCCTAGCTTGGGAGAACTGGTGCGATGTCTACGACGGGCTACGCCTACGCTTTTTTCTTCCTCTATTGCTAAACTAAAAACAACCTTTAGCTAGTGCAAAGGTAACTTTATGACCTCTGCAACCAACCTCGATACCGATCTCACCCCATTTCCTGACCACACGCAGCTACCAGATTCCGATGGCACTTTTGTGAAAAATTGGCAAGAGCATCCCCAAAGTATCTTACTAACTGACTCAATTACACCCATTCTTCAGCAATTACATCCAGAAGGTCAATATTGTATAGGTCAGGACTTAGGTATTTACTGGCGGTTAACAGATCCTCCAGAGAAAGGAGCAGTAGCACCGGATTGGTTTTATGTACCAAATGTACCGCCTTCGTTAGATGGACTTTCACGAAGGTCTTATGTATTGTGGCGAGAGTTTATTGCACCATTGATTGCTTTGGAATTTGTCTCTGGTGATGGGAAGGAAGAAAGAGACAAAACTCCTTGGAAGGGTAAATTTTGGATTTATGAGCAGGTGATTCATCCAGCTTTTTATGGCATTTATGAAGTGAATCAAGCCAGTGTGGAAGTTTATGAATTAATCGGAGGACAATATCAGTTATTAGCAGCAAATGAGCGCGGACATTATCCCATACATCGTTTAGGAGTTGAGTTAGGTCTGTGGTATGGACAATATCAGAACATGGAATTACCCTGGCTGCGCTGGTGGGATTTGCAAGGTAATTTGTTGTTGACTGGCGATGAAAGAGCTGAACAAGAACGCCAACGTGCTGAACAAGAACGCCAACGTGCTGAACAAGAACGCCAACGCGCTGAACAAGAACGCCAACGCAATGAGATTCTGATTGCTCAATTGCGATCGCTTGGTGTGGAACCAGAAGCTTAAGTCTATTGCTAAACTAAAAAACAACCTTTACCAGTGCAAAGGTAACTTTATGACCTCTGCCATCAACCCCACTGACCTCACCCCATTTCCTGACCACACGCAGCTACCAGAGTCTGATGGCACATTCGTGAAAAACTTTCAAGAACATCCCCAAAGCATTCTGATTACAGACTCAATTCAACCGATATTACAAAAACGTCATCCTGATGGGGAATATTGTATTGGTCAAGATAGCGGTATCTACTGGCGTATGACTGACCCACCAGAAAAAGGTGCAGAAGCACCAGACTGGTTTTATGTACCGAATGTACCGCCTTTGCTAGATGGGCAAACACGAAGATCTTATGTACTGTGGCGAGAATTTATTGCCCCCTTGATTACCTTGGAATTTGCTTCCGGAGATGGTAGCGAAGAACGAGATAAAACTCCTTGGAAGGGAAAATTTTGGATTTATGAACAAGTGATTCGTCCTCCCTTCTACGGCATTTATGAAGTCAAGAAAGCCAGTGTGGAAGTTTATGAATTAATTGGTGGAGAATATCAGTTATTAGCAACAAATGAACGTGGACATTATCCCATACATCCTTTAGGCGTTGAGCTAGGTATCTGGCATGGAGTTTACCAAAATATGGAATTGCCCTGGCTGCGCTGGTGGGATTTGCAAGGTAATTTGTTATTGACTGGCGATGAAAGAGCGGAACAAGAACGCCAACGCGCTGAACAAGAACGCCAAAGAGCAGAACAAGAACGCCAACGCAATGAGATTCTGATTGCTCAATTGCGATCGCTTGGTGTGGAACCAGAAGTCTAATATGTTGGAATCAGGTTAAAACTGGTAGAAGTGAAGCGTTTTTTTGTCAGACATTGCTGGGATTTTACCACAAGCGATCGCTTAACTGCTCAATTACGCTCTTTAGGCATTGAACCGGATGCATAATTTTTACCTAAAGTCAATCGATTTTGGAATTTGGATTTTGGATTGCCAACAACTAGCTCCCCCTGTGTCGGCGAGCTTCTATTAAAACAAACCACTCTGGATAGAGGTAATTTTTAATCTAAAATCTAAAATTGCCACGGTCAACTATTTATTCACCTCTAGCAACTGGGAAGTTTCTAAGCGACTCATCCACTTTGCAAAATAAACTCGATTTGCTTTTTCCTCGGATGGATCTTTTGTATCTAAAGGATAAGGCGCTAGTCCTAAAATCGCTGCTGTGGTTACGCAAAACATCGATTTTTGGAAGGTCATACAAATTTGTACTCGCAAATCATCTTCACCCCGGAGGCTGCGACGATAAATTTCATGCAAGTACTCTGGAAGAAAATGACGCATATCCTGCATTAACAAGGTGGGAGGAATACCAGCACCGCCGATGGGCAAAGGATCGGCGTACAATGCGCCATATTGGAATCGACTTTGATCTGGAGATATTTGATAAGCTTGGGCGTTGTATGAAACTGTACCGTGGAAAGGTGTTCCTCTAAAGAAAACTGCCTCTACATAAGGTATTGCTGTGTCTGCTAAGAAAGTCAAACCAACGTCTTGAGGAATGATGTCATAGAGTTTTTCCTTAATTTTGACGCTGTAGGTAATTGGCTTGGATGCACTTGCCACTAATCCTGCTTTAATATGGTCTACAACTTGAGGAATTGATTTAATTTCACCATTGTCGTAGCGGTCTGATAAGGTCAAGAAAATATCAGCCATCACTCGCCAAAATTGACCTAAACCAGTGTAATAAGCAGAAAGACGTAACTGTTCAGTTAAAAAATCTGGAAACAGTTGATTGATGCCCAAAATTAAAGGATTATTTTTAAATTTAGCTTTGATTACGGCTTGCGCTCTTTCTTGAAATTCGTTTGTATCTAAATATTCATCTAGACCGCCACCACCGTGCCACATCATGGCTTTCATACAATACTCAGCATATTCAAAATTAATGCGATCGTGCCACCAGTGACGCAGTAATTTTTGAAAAGATACTTCTCCATTAAAGTATTTAAAAAAGGGGAAAAATACTAAAAATTGGTGTTCGGCAATGTAATTTAGATTGATTGAATAAGCATCTAAAACCACGCCATAACTTTTGAGAATACCAACCACTTCTACCACATTTTGTGGAGTATCGATGAGTAGTGCCTGTCCGCTTTGCAGGCGTTCAATAAACTCAGGTAAAGGTTCGTTTGTAAATTTATTTCTAATAGTTACCACTGCGATTTCTCCATTAAGTATTGGGCATTGGGCATTGGGAATGGGGAAAGGGAAAGGGGTAAGGGGGAAAGGTTAAATTTATCCCTTTACCCTTTACCCTTTAACCTTTTCCCCTGCCCCTTTGCTCCCCATCTCCCGATCTCCTCATCTCCCCACTCTCTACTCCCCACTCCCCATTCTCTTATCCAAGGACACTGTTGCTACTACGTTTTGAGTATTGACCATTGCTGTAACTGTTGGTTCAGTCCAGCGTGCTAACCAAGAAGGTTGGATGCCAAAAATCACAATTAGTAAGGCTAAAATGGCAGCGGGAAGGCGATCGCTCCAATATACGCGTGGTAAATTGACAACAGGTGCAGATAAGCGTCCAAAAAAGGCGCGGTTGACAAGTAATAAAAAGTAAACTGCTGTCAAACCAGTACCAATCATACACAGTAAGGTTTGTACTGGAAAAACTGCAAAACTACCGCGATAAACTACGAATTCGGAAATGAACCCTACCATTCCCGGTATCCCAGCGCTGGCCATAACTCCCACAATCATTAAGCTACCAATTACCGGCATACCGCGTTCTGGGTTCAGTAGTCCTCTGAGAATTTCTAAATCCCGACTACCGGCTTTTTTATAAACAACGCCCACCAGCAAAAACAGCATTGCCGAAATCAAGCCGTGGCTAATCATTTGCATGACAGCACCCAGTACACTTAAAGGTGTCGCCGCCGCCGCCGCTATCAAAACGTAGCCCATGTGTCCAATGGAACTGTACGCCACCATTTTTTTCATATCTGTTTGGGCGATGGCACAGGATGAACCATACAATACACTGACTGCGGCCCAAACTGCTAACCAAGGAGCCAGATAACCCCAGGCTTCTGGTAACAAGTTCATACCAAATCGCAGTAAGCCGTAAGTTCCCAACTTCAACAGTACCCCAGCTAACAGCACGGAAATCGGTGTGGAAGCTTCAACGTGAGCATCTGGTAACCAAGTATGGAAGGGAACCAAAGGAATTTTAATCCCAAAACCTACCAAAATTCCCACTAACAGTAAAACTTGGGTTGCTAAAGGTAGAGTTTTCGGGTTTAAGGTTGCTAGTGCAAAGCTAGAGGAACCACTCAGCCAAACTATCCCCAGGAAACTTGCTAAAATCAAGATTCCGGAAACGGCAGTATAAATCAGAAATTTTGTTGCAGCATACCCCCGTCTTGCACCACCCCAAATTGCTATTAACAAATATAGGGGAATCAGTTCCAGTTCGTAAAACAGGAAAAATAACAGTAAGTCCTGTGCTAAAAAAGCTCCAGTGACGCCGACACTCAGCAGTAGTATCAAAGAGTAATACAATTTGGGACGTGCAAGGGATTCATCACTACTATAGATGGCGATGGAAGTCAACAGGGCATTCAAAACCAGCAATACCAAAGATAAACCATCTACTCCCAGGCTATAGTTCAAGCCTAAGGCATCTATCCAAGGAACTGACTCGGCAAACTGTTGACTGACTTCTCCAAGACGGAACTCAATTGTGAGTACAATTGTCAAAAAGAAAGCGATAATCGCAAATACCAAAGCTACCCCACGGGCAAGTTTCCCACTAATGCCAGAGGGCCAGAAACCAATTAAAGCTGCGCCAATCAAAGGCACTAGAATTAAAGCACTAAGCATACATTTGAGGTAACGGGGGATGAGGGAGATAAGGGGGACAAGGGAGACAAGGGAGATGAGGGAGATAAAGGATAATAACTACTAACTCCTAACTCCTAACTCCTAATTCACCACTTTTAAAAGGGCAATTTGTTGAATAAACCCAACGACCAGCTGATGAAAAATCCCAGGATGCTGACGACTGCTAGGATGGTTAGCATATAACCTTGGGATTGTCCAGAAATGCTGTACTTTAAACTTTGTCCGCCAATAATTGTGGCAAACCCAACTAAGTTCACTATACCGTCAACCAAATAGCGATCGCTCCAAGCAGAAATCTTAGATAGCACCGCTACTGCACTCACTACGGTGACTCGATAAACTCGGTCGATGTAAAAGTCATAACCCAACAAGTCTTGGAGAAATCTCCACGCCAAAATTCTCGATCTTGACCAAGCTTTGTGCAAATAAATTGTAGAACCTACACCTACTCCTAGTGCAGTAGAAGCAAACAAGGCTGACGCCACATACCAATTAATACTTTCCCAATCAGGTAGCAGATACCATTGCTGTAGCATCAGGGGTAGAAGTAAAGTCAACACTGTCAAAGTCACCATTGGCAATGCCATCGGCCAACCAACTTCCGGCGTACGACGGGTTTTTGGTTGCGGTTTACCCCAAAAGACTAATCTAAATACTCTAGTCAAGTTCAATGCTGTTAAGCCATTGACTATTAATAAGACTCCAATTACCCAAGGGCTAATACTCACAAAACCGTCAGCCCATGCTAACATTGCCCAAAAACTTCCTAATGGTAGGAGTGTCACCAGCCCTGCGGAACCGACGACGTAGGCAGTGGTAGTAGCTGGCATCCTTGACCATAAACCACCCATTTCTGTCAAGTCTTGACTTTGGGTAGTTAAGATCACTGAACCAGAACTCATAAATAATAATGCTTTGGCGATGGCATGGGTTAAGAGCAACATCAAGGCGACACCACCTTGCTGCAAGCCGACTGCTAAAAACGCTAACCCCATGTATGCACTGGTGGAGTGAGATAAGGCTCGTTTAATGTCTATTTGAGCTATGGATACTAATGTTGCACCAATCGCCGTCACTGTGCCCATGATTACCAAAGCATTCAAAGCAACTGGCGATAGCGCTAACAATGGTTGTAGTTTAAATAGCAAATAAGCACCACCAGCTACTACCAAGGAATTTCGCATTACTGACGCCGGGTTCGGCCCTTCCATTGCCTCATCTAACCACAGGTGCAACGGGAACTGGGCGCATTTCCCAGCAGGCCCAGCTATTAACGCCAACCCCAATAATGTCGATGTCATTGGGCTTAAATTAGCCGTTTGCGCCCACTCATATAAATCAGAAAAGTTCAAACTGCCAGCTGAGGTGGAAAGGGTGACAACAGCCATCAACAGTAACAAGTCTCCCACCCGTTTGGTTAAAAACGCGTCTCGTGCCGCTGTCACTACTAACGGTTGAGCATACCAGAACCCCACCAGCAAATAAGTCGAAAGTGTCAACACTTCCAAAAGGGCATAGCTGAATAACAAAGAATCACTGATTGCTAAAGCACTCAGCGCTGCTTCAAAAAATCCCAGCAACGCAAAAAAACGTGCTAGCGACCAGTCTTTTTCCATGTAACCCAAGGCGTAAACTTGTGCCAGTAAGCTTAAGCCTGTAATTAAAACTGTTGCCCCAATACTCACTGGTGAAAGTTCTAAGGAAAAGGATAAGTCTAAATCCGCAGCTTTGAACCAGGTAACCAACAAATTTTGGGGTTCTCTATCCCAAATATCTTTGAATACAAACAAGCTATGGACGAAAGCCAAAATTGTCGTCAATAAGTTGAAGTATGCCGCAGGTCTTGGCCCTGTCCGTCGAATTATTCCCAACCCCCAGGGTAAGGTCAAAATTGCGCCGAATAAGCTATATAAAGGCACAAACCAACTCGTTAAAAATAAAAATTGACTCATTTAAATTTCCCTTGACGACTCAGCCTTAATTTTAAAAAAGCTTTCGGACAACTATTTAATTTGATTAAATTAATTTGCTAAAACCTCTACATTTGTTTACTATTGTTTAAACGAAAACCTCGGAGTATTTTTGCTTAATTTTACCTTATTAAAGTTGATTAACATATAAATTTATATAAGCAAAAGCATTTACTTGCCTTAACATCATCCATCTTTTTACATTTGATTTCTACTTTGGTCAAAGTAATTTATTGAATATATTTGAAAAATTTATATGTTTTTTACTTAGTCATTGTACATGTAACAAAAGTTAGGGAAATATAGAGACAGCAAAAGGTACAGCGTCTGCTAGTCTTTTCCCACATCGGATTAGCCTTGGCTATGAATCTCGTTTTGTATATGTAATAAAGAAATTATAAAGCATAAGTGGCTGCTCTAGGAATCAGTAAACTTTAATTGCTTCTGGAGACAGATAAATTTTTGTTAAGTTTTTTAAAACTTTTTTATCATAAACTATTATAGTGATTTATATTGCCAGGGACGCCAAGCTTTCCTATGCTTAATTTGGAAGTGTTTTCTTAGCTCATTAAGATCAAGCTCTCCCCGTCAAAAATTTCAAATAACAGTACTGATTGGATTAATTTTGTAGGAGTTCTGCGATGCCAATTGCAGTTGGGATGATTGAAACGAAGGGCTTTCCAGCAGTCGTCGAAGCTGCGGATGCGATGGTGAAAGCAGCCCGTGTCACTTTAGTAGGGTACGAGAAAATTGGTAGCGCTCGTGTCACCGTGATTGTTAGGGGAGATGTATCGGAAGTTCAAGCTTCCGTAGCTGCTGGCGTGGAAGCGGCGAGAAGAGTTAATGGTGGTGAAGTTTTATCCACACATATAATTGCTCGTCCTCACGAAAACCTAGAATATGTCTTGCCGATACGTTATACAGAGGCTGTCGAACAATTCCGTACCTAAAAGGTGTGTAACAAAGTAATTAGCACTTTTGTTGTTTTTTGATCATCATCTGAGTGTGTCCAAAGCTAAAACTTTAAATAGGAATTAAAACTAATGTCGATCGCAGTAGGAATGGTTGAAACGCTAGGCTTTCCGGCGGTAGTGGAAGCTGCTGATGCGATGGTGAAAGCAGCCCGCGTCACCTTGGTGGGTTATGAAAAAATCGGTAGTGGTAGGGTAACAGTAATTGTGCGGGGAGACGTATCAGAAGTTCAAGCTTCTGTAGCCGCAGGAGTTGAATCTGTGAAGCGAGTTAACGGCGGACAGGTACTTTCTACTCATATCATTGCACGTCCTCACGAAAACTTAGAATATGTCCTGCCAATTCGTTATACAGAAGACGTAGAGCAATTCCGGGAAAATGTGAATGCAATTCGTCCTTTTGGTAGAAGACCATAATTTGTAATGCAAGTTGCCAAAGTTCGCGGCACAGTAGTTAGCACGCAAAAAGACCCAAGTCTTAGAGGTGTGAAACTACTGTTGTTACAATTGGTGGATGAAGAGGGAAACATCTTGCCACAGTATGAAGTAGCAGCAGATACTGTGGGAGCAGGAATAGATGAGTGGGTACTTGTCACTCGTGGCAGTGCCGCTCGTCAAATCGATGGCAATGGACAGCGTCCATTAGATGCAGCAGTGGTGGCGATTATAGACACCATTCACGTTGCAGATCGCCTAATTTACAGCAAAAAAGATCAATATAGATAGTCAACGGTTAGAGAAGTTAGGAGTGAGCAGTGAGAAGTGAGAAGTGAGAAGTGAGAAGTTAGGAGTGAGGAGTGAGGAGTTAGGAGTAAGAAGTTAGGAGTTAGGAGTTAAAACCCATAACCCATAACTCATAACTCATAACTCATAACTCATAACTCATAATCCATAACCCATAACTCATAACTCATAACTCATAACTCATAACTCATAACTCATAACTTAATTCAGGAGGAATCTCGCGATGGTAGTCCGCAGCACGGCGGCCCCCCCAACCCCGTGGTCAAGGAATTTAGCCGAACCCGACATCCATGAAACTGCCTTCGTACACAAATTTTCCAATTTGATTGGTGATGTACGCATAGGTGCAAACGTAATCGTTGCTCCGGGGACTACGATTAGAGCGGATGAAGGCACACCTTTTTATCTTGGTGAAAACACAAATGTCCAAGATGGAGTTGTGATTCATGGATTAGAGCAAGGTCGAGTAGTTGGCGATGACCAAGACAAATACTCGGTGTGGATAGGCAAAAATGCTTGCATTACCCACATGGCTCTCATTCATGGGCCAGCTTATGTTGGAGACAATTCTTTCATTGGCTTTCGCTCTACAGTGTTTAATGCCAGGGTAGGTGCAGGTTGCATCGTGATGATGCACGCTTTGATTCAAGACGTAGAAATTCCGCCGGGTAAGTATATACCTTCAGGAGCGATAATTACCACCCAACAGCAAGCCGATCGCTTGCCAGACGTGCAAGACCGGGATAAGGAATTCGCTCATCATGTGGTTGGGATTAATCAGGCACTACGAGCTGGTTATCTCTGTGCTGAGGACGTAAAATGTATTGCGCCGATTCGGGACGAAATGGCTAAATCTTATACAGGTAATGGTATTACTGTTTTAGAGTTGGAAAGGAGTAATGACGTGGGAAGTAATAGCTTGGGTGCAGAAACCATAGAGCAATTGCGCTATTTATTACAGCAAGGCTATAAGATTGGCACGGAGCATGTAGACCAAAGACGGTTCCGCACAGGATCTTGGACTAGTTGCCAGCCCATCGAACCGAGATCTTTAGGTGAAGCGATCGCTTCTTTAGAAAGTTGTCTGAGAGACCACACAGGCGAATACGTGCGGCTGTTTGGCATTGATAAAGGTAGACGCCGGGTATTAGAAACCATTATCCAACGTCCTGATGGTGAAGCCAAACCTACCACCACCTTTAAAGCTCCTGCTAGTTCTGGCAATGGCAGCTACAGCAGCAATCACAACAGCAATGGTAACGGCTCTGGCAGTGGCAAAATTAACAGTGAAACAGCAGAGCAAATCCGACAACTGTTGGCTGGTGGTTATAAAATCGGTACCGAACACGTAGATGAGCGCCGTTTCCGCACTGGTTCTTGGAGTAGTTGCAAGCCAATTGAAGCAACTTCCACAAATGCAGTGATTTCCGCAGTGGAAGAATGTATAGATAACCACCAGGGCGAATATGTGCGTTTAATTGGTATTGACACCAAGGCCAAGCGGCGCGTGCTAGAAAGTATCATTCAACGTCCTAACGGTCAAGTGGCTTCCTCTGGTAGCCAGAAATCTTCATTCACCAGCAGTGGCGGCTCTTCGACAACCACAACAGCTACCAGTACTCGTTTAGATTCTGAAGTAGTAGACCAGCTCAAACAATTGTTAGCTGGAGGCTATAAAATTAGCATCGAACACGTAGACCAAAGACGTTTCCGCACAGGCTCTTGGACTAGTACGGGTCAAATTCAAGCCTCTTCACAAAGAGAAGCGATCGCAGCGGTAGAAGGACTCCTTGGCGAATTCCCAGGAGAATATGTACGGTTGATTGGTATTGACCCCAAAGCCAAGCGCCGGGTACTAGAAACGATTATTCAACGACCTTAAGCAGTTAGGAGTTAGGAGTTAGGAGTTAGAAGTTAAAAGTTAGGAATTGAAACAGATTGTTAATTCATAGCTCTGAACTTAAAATTTATAACTCCTCACTTTTAACTAACTCCTCACTCTTCACTCCTAACTTCTTAACTCTCTAATTTCTTCTGCCTTCCGAGGTTAAATTTCCATGTCTGTGCCGCCACTGCGCCTCAGCAACAACTTTGAATCTTATATTAGTGGTGAGGTGACTGTTCATCCAAGCGCGGTACTCGCACCTGGGGTAATACTCCAAGCAGCTGGAAATAGCAAAATCATCATTGGCCCAGGAGTCTGTATTGGCATGGGGTCGATTCTCCAAGTTCATGAAGGAACCCTAGAGGTGGAAGCCGGGGCAAATCTGGGAGCCGGGTTTTTGATGGTTGGCAATGGCAAAATTGGAGCAAATGCTTGCATTGGTTCAGCAACAACAGTTTTCAATTCTTCAGTTGAACCCGGACAAGTAATTCCACCAGGTTCGATTTTGGGAGACACCAGTCGGCAAATTAGTCAAACAAAACAACTTAGTCCATCCCCAGATAATCCACCTGCTACAAGCGCAGAAAACAACAACAATAATGGCTTGGGGGAAGGCGAAGAAAAGTTAATTTCCTCAACTAACTTCTCCGCTTCGGCTTTTATAGAATTAAAAGGGCGATCGCTTTCTTTCTTTAAATCTTCCGCTAGTGCTGAAAGCCAGTCTCCACCACCACCACCCAAACCTGTTAATGAAGCAGAACCTAATTTAGAACCAGCAGCCCCAGAAGAACCAACTCAACCAACCACAGAATCCCCCAATAGCTTCGGGACTCAAATTTATGGGCAAGGCAGTATAAACAGACTGTTGACCACTTTGTTTCCCCATAGACAATCCTTGAGCAACCCAAACTCTGACGATCAGTCCGAGTAAGTGTTAATTGTAAGTTGTCGGCTTTTTCCGTATCTTGGAAAATTCACATGGAAACATTTAATCAACAGTCTATGAATACTATGCGTTCATCGGGTCAATTTGACGACCTTAAAGATACTGCCTTGGGCTTAGTTTCTACCCTCAGCTTTCCGGCGATCGTTGGCACGGCGGATATGATGCTCAAATCAGCTGGAGTTCACCTCGTTGGCTATGAAAAGATTGGTAGCGGTCATTGCACCGCCATCGTTCGGGGTGGAATTGCTGATGTCCGCCTTGCTGTAGAATCAGGCGTTCAAACTGCCGAACAATTTGGCCAGTTGGTTTCTAGTTTGGTGATTCCTCGACCTTATCCCAATTTAGATATTGTGCTTCCCATCACAGCTCGTTTCACTAAATTGATGGAGGAAGGTAGTCACAGCCGTTTGAGTAATCAGGCAATTGGTTTGGTAGAAACGCGGGGATTTCCAGCAATGGTGGGCGCTTGTGATGCCATGCTCAAAGCTGCTGATGTGCATCTAGCAGCTTATGAAAAAATAGGTGCGGGGTTGTGTACGGCGATTATTCGTGGTTCAGTAGCCAATGTTGCTGTAGCAGTGGAAGCAGGAATGTTTGAGGCAGAACGCATTGGGGAATTAAATGCTGTGATGGTGATTCCTCGTCCCCTAGACGAAATGGAACAAACTTTACCGTTAGCAAGTTGTTGGATAGAACGAAGTCAACCCTTAAACTTGCCTGTAAATATTAAAGAGCAAGTAGCCGAAATCGAAATGTTAAGATTACCAGATTTAACGAAGTTACCAACAAAAATTGCAGAAGAAGTATGGAATGATGAATGATGAATGATAAAGTGTGAAAAATTCACATTCATTATTCAACATTCATCGTCTGCTAGAAGGCATCTTACGCTTTTCTTATTGTTCTGATAATAGCTTCTTCAATCCATAAGTCAAATATTTTTCTACTAATAGCGATAATAGAGTTTTATCTATAATTAATAAAACTCACCAGTTTCTATAACCATCGCTACATCATTGACCGCTGTTCAGTAATACTAGATATATATCTATGAATCGCTATTTACAGGAGAACTACCCTTGAATCAAGCGACGCTGCACCAATTAAAAGTCTTCGAGGCAGCGGCACGGCACAGTAGCTTTACTCGTGCTGCTGAGGAATTATTTCTCACCCAACCTACCGTTTCCATGCAGATTAAGCAATTGACAAAATCGGTAGGGTTACCATTATTTGAGCAGGTAGGTAAGCGGTTATATTTGACGGAGGCAGGAAGAGAATTATATGCCACTTGTCGGCAAATTTTTGATAATATAGCCCAGTTTGAAATGAAAGTGGCAGATTTAAAAGGGCTAAAACAAGGACAACTAAAGTTGGCAGTGATTACAACAGCGAAATATTTTATACCACGTTTGTTAGGGAAGTTTTGCGAACTTTATCCAGGTATTGATATCTCATTACAAGTGACGAATCACGAACAAATTTTAGAACGGATGTCTCAAAATCTGGATGACTTATATATTATGAGTCAAATTCCAGACAACATGGATATAACTTGCCAACCATTTTTAGAAAACCCTTTAATAGTCTTTGCACCACTTAATCATCCTTTATCGCAAGAAAAAAATATTCCCATACATCGCCTAGCTGAAGAACCTTTTATTATGCGGGAACCAGGTTCCGGAACCCGTCGTGCTGTGCAAAGCTTATTTGACGAACAAGCTGTGAAGGTAAAAGTTAAGTTGGAATTAGGAAGTAACGAAGCAATTAAACAAGCGATCGTCGGTGGTTTAGGAATTTCTGTTTTATCTCGTCATACTTTACTATTGGACGCTTCACAGTTCAGCATTTTAGATGTCCAACATTTCCCCATTCACCGAAATTGGTACATGGTTTACCCATCTGGGAAACAACTATCTATTGTTGCTCGTGCTTATTATGATTATTTACTAGCTGCGGCCAAAAATATCGTAGAGCAAAACGCTACTTATATTTATAGTGCAGTTGAAGCAGGTAACAGATAAATATTTATTGGGCATTGGGGAGTGGTAACTGTTGACTGTTGACTGGGGACGTGGGGAGACAAGGCAGACAAGGCAGACAAGGAGACAAATTGCAACAACTGTTTTCCATAGTCACCAATTCCCCTTGTTCCGTTGTTTTCTTCCCCTGCCCCTCTGCCCCATTTGCCTCATCTCCCCATCTCCCACGATCGATTTTTAATTTTCAATTCTCCAAGGGGTTGACGCCCAGGCCAGGAAACATTAAAAATTAACCAGCGAACCATTCAAAATGGGGGAAAACTAGCGGTGGTTAACCCGGAAATACAGTCTTGGCGCAAAACAGTACAAAGTGAGATTGTTGCTGTTACAGTCTACGCTGATAGAGCATTGGTGACACGGCGGGGTGTAGTTTCTTTAACAGGAATAGAACGGGAATTAGTAATTACCCCAGTGCCAGTGACTCTAGAATCTGAGTCTGTAAGGGTTAGCGGTAATGGTACGGTGGGAGTGCAGTTGCTGGGAGTGAGTAGCGATCGCATTTACACTACTGAACCTGTGGCAGAACGTGTAGCACATTTGACTAGGCAAATTCAGCAACTAGAAGCCGAAAAACGCCACCTGCAAGCCCAAATTGATGCTTTGGCATTGCAATCTAGGTTTATCGAAGGCTTACGGGAAAAAACAGAAGAACCTTTTTCCCAGAGTTTGTCGCGGAAAAATCTCAGTCTGAGCGAAACTTTGGATTTTCTCAACTTTCTTGGCAGCCAGTATAGTGAATATGCCATTGGTTCTGGAGAATGCAAAGCCCAACAGCAGGAATTAGACAAACAACTGCAAGCACTCTATACCTCATTGCAAAAAATCCAAACACCGCATCCCAAGGAAAGTTTGAGCTTAGTTGTAGCAGTTGAAGTTGCTGGTGAAGGCGAATTTGAACTGGAAGTATCATACTTGGTGAATCGCGCCAGTTGGACTCCATTATATGACTTGCGCTTTAGCACTACGAGCGATATTGTGCATTTGAGTTACTTGGCAGAAATTACTCAAAGCAGCGGCGAAGATTGGATTGGTGCAAGTCTCACTCTTTCTACTGCAAAACCCGGATTGGGTACACTTCCACCCAAACTTCAACCTTGGTATATTGATAGTCTACGTCCACAAATAGTACGACAACGATTTGCCGCACATCCACCACTACTGCCCAGCATACCACCTCCACCTGCCGCAGCCAGAGCCGATATACAAGAAGAAGAAGAAGAAGTTACAGAGGATAGTTTCATAGCAGCAGAAAGTGTTACAGCAGAAGTATGGAAAGAAGGAAGTGTAGTTACTTTTAAATTAAATGGTGGCGGTAATATTCCCAGTGATGGCGCACCACATAAAACAACAATATTTAATGATGACTATCCTTGTAAATTTGATTATGCAGCAATGCCGCGCTTGGTAAGTTTTGCTTATCTGCAAGCGAATGTGAAAAATAGTCCCAGCGGTGCGACTTTGTTACCAGGCAAAGCAAATATTTTTCGCAATAATGTTTTTATTGGTGCTACTGGATTAGATAATATTGCACCAGGGCAAGAATTTAAACTTAATTTAGGAATTGATGAAGGTTTAAAAATTGAACGCGATTTAGTTGAACGTCTGGTAGATAAAAAATTAATTGGCAACCAGCGGCGGATTAATTATAGCTATCGGTTGATAATTACTAACTTACTTGATAAAGCAGCAAGTTTGCAAGTAACTGAACAATTACCTGTTAGCCGCAACGAACAAATTAAAGTGCGTTTGATTCGTTCTAACCCGCAAATTCAACTTGGGGAAATGGGTGTTTTAGAATGGCAATTAACTCTTGCACCACAAGAGCGGCGAGAGATATATTACCAGTTTAATGTTGAACATCCACCAGAGTTAACGGTGGTTGGGTTGGATATTTAGAACAAAGCTATAAATGGGGTTATGAGGTCATCTACGAAAAGTCTTGAAGAAGAATACAGAATTCAGAATTCAGAATTCAGAATCAATACGCTCGAAGACTCGCTCTAAGTGTACCCCTGCTCTTAAGCCAGTTACGCGTAGCGTCTCTAAGAGTTGCCATACCGCAGGCTTTACGCTGCGCTATCCGCCAGTCGCACAAAATACCCGACTGAATTCTGACGACTGACATCATGTCCGCCTAATCACTTATCAAAAAAATTCCCCGCGTAAGAGCGTCAGTCCTAATGATAAGTCTTCAACCGGACATGATATGACGTATGTATTCTGTTTGATAATAACTAACAGCTAAACTAACTTTTTGCGAAAGTAATTATGATTACTTTCTCACTTTTTTATTCATCCCCACTTGATTATCAACTAGAATTAAAAGTTAAAAACCCCTGTATTTTTAATCAGGGGATGTAGAACTACACAGCGATTAAAATGCCGTAAAAATGCTAAAATGTTGATGAATGTAAATGCTGAAAGCTAGGGATCTTCAGGAAAAACCCATTTTGGCGGTTCCGTCATTTTTCTTCGCAGACGTTCTTCAGCCATTTCCAACATTTTGTCTAAAGAAGTCTCTTCAACAAATTTGGCAGCTGCTTCTCTAAACTCAATATTAGGGCATTTATCCCCTAAAACGCAGCCGTTAACACAGGCTACAGCGCAGTTAATTTTTTGCTCCACAGTGAATTCCTCTCTCTAAAAGTTATGAGTTATAATTTCAACTCCTAACTTCTTAATTTTCAAACATTAGCTTCCAAATAAATTTTACCTTGGCTGTTGCCATCCCAATGGTCTAAATACTTACCATTTAGAAAGTTAGGAGTTAGGAGTGAGGAGTTATGAGTTATGATTTTTACTCCTAAGTGCTAAACTTTTCACTCTCATAGAAAGCCCTGATGTCCCAACTCTTTGCCACTACTGGAACTATAGCCGCCATCGCCACTGCTGTTGTGCCCCAACAGGGTAGTGTGGGGATTGTGCGGGTATCTGGTGACCAAGCAATGTCCATTGCTAAAACTCTGTTTCACACACCAGGGCGACAAGTTTGGCAAACTCACCGGATTCTCTACGGTTACATCCGCCATCCCCAGACGCAACAATTCGTCGATGAAGCTTTATTGTTGATTATGAAAGCACCTCGTTCTTACACCCGTGAAGATGTGGTGGAATTTCATTGCCACGGGGGAATTATGGCAGTGCAGCAGGTGTTACAACTGTGTTTGGAAAATGGTGCAAGGTTGGCTCAACCGGGAGAATTTACCCTCCGCGCGTTTTTGAATGGGCGATTGGATTTAACTCAAGCCGAAGGTATTGCTGATTTGGTGGGAGCGAAATCGCCCCAAGCTGCCCAAACTGCCTTAGCTGGTTTGCAAGGAAAATTAGCTCATCCAATCCGGCAGTTACGCGCTAATTGTTTGGATATTTTGGCAGAAATCGAAGCTCGAATTGATTTTGAGGAAGACCTTCCTCCGCTGGATGATAAAGGAATAATATCAGAAATTGAGAAAATTGCCGCAGAAATTTCTCAGTTGCTGGCAACCAAAGACAAAGGTGAATTATTACGCACTGGGTTAAAAGTGGCAATTGTCGGGCGTCCGAATGTGGGTAAATCGAGTTTATTGAATGCTTGGAGCCAGAGCGATCGCGCCATTGTCACAGATTTACCCGGTACTACCCGCGATGTGGTGGAATCCCAGTTAGTTGTGGGGGGAATTCCCGTGCAGGTGCTTGATACTGCGGGAATTCGGGAAACAACAGACCAAGTAGAAAAAATAGGCGTGGAGCGATCGCGCCGTGCGGCAAATGCAGCTGATTTAGTCTTGCTCACCATTGACGCTTCAGCAGGTTGGACTCAAGACGATGAAGAAATTTACCAACAAGTGCAACACCGTCCGTTAATTTTAGTGATTAATAAAATTGATTTAGTACAAGAAAGTCAAAGCAAAAATCTTCACTCTCAAATACCAGATGGCAAATCTCAAATTTTTACCTCAGCTGCTCAAAATCAAGGTATTTCTGCTTTAGAAACAGCAATTTTACAAATAGTTAAAGCTGAAAAAGTCCAAGCTGCCGATATGGATTTAGCCATTAACCAAAGGCAAGCAGCAGCCTTAACCCAAGCCAAAATTTCCTTGCAACAGGTACAAGCAACTATTGAGCAACAGTTACCTCTTGATTTTTGGACAATTGACTTACGCGGTGCAATTCAAGCACTAGGAGAAATTACTGGAGAAGAAGTTACAGAATCAGTTTTAGATAGGATTTTTAGTAGATTTTGCATTGGC
>Ga0314811_100062_pt1 | contig 18441 bp, 15 predicted proteins | sample STEome_7_FD_202340 | JGI IMG/M metagenome (GOLD analysis project Ga0314811, IMG submission 202340) | Metatranscriptome of soil surface biofilm microbial communities from soil inoculated with nitrogen-fixing consortium DG1, State College... ...
CTAATTAAAATATTAAGAGTGAGATTCCAAGAGTTAGCCGATGAGTCATAAATTATTTTTTGCGAGTAAATAGTGGCACGAAAATCGCAAGTGAAAAGTTAATCGATCAACGGTCAACAGCTAACAGTCAACAATTACCTTAAAATACAAGAGCAAGATTAAAGGAGTTAAGCAATGAGTCAGATGCTTAATACTGGAGTACGCTGGACAACTCAGGATGTGGAACTATTACCAGAAAATGAAGGGACACGCTACGAGATAGTTGACGGAGAATTATTTATGACCAGGGCAGCTCACTTTAAACATCAGCAAACTTGTGGCAGAATTTTCCGACAACTTGATGTTTGGTCAGAGTCTACTGGTTTAGGAGAAGCTGTAATCAACCCCGGCGTTTTGTTTTCAGAATCAGATAATGTGATTCCTGATGTGGTTTGGGCTACTAAAGAAACCTTGGCGCTAACATTGGATGAAGCAGGACATTTAACTGGCGCACCAGATTTAGTTGTCGAAGTTTTGTCGAGTAGCAACGAAGATCTAAGACGGGATAAGGAAGCTAAACTTAAGCTTTATTCTTCTAGAGGAGTAAAAGAATATTGGATTGCTGATTGGCGATCGCGTAAACTAGAGGTCTATCGACGCGAACAAAATCAACTTAAATTAGTAGAAACTTTATTTAGTAGTGATATTATAATTTCTCCTTTATTACCTGGTTTTAGCTGTAGTGTAAACCAATTTTTTCCTGTATAAATTTACATTAAATGGAAACACAAACCTCAAGTAACGGATTAACTAAAGTCCAGGTATTGATTATGGCGATCGCAGCTGGTGTCTGCGTTGCGAATATTTACTATAATCAGCCAATTCTTAACGATATTGCAGCTTCTTTTAGAGTCAGTGAAGGCGAAGCAGGTAGTATATCTGTGCTTTCACAAATTGGTTACGGTCTTGGGCTTTTCTTTTTAATTCCCTTGGGCGATAAAATCAACAAGAAAAAATTAATTCTTTGCTTGCTGGTATGTTTGTTTTGTTTGTTGATAGCCATGACATTTTCACAAAACATCCTCCAAGCCGGGATATTGAGCATAGCAATTGGAATTACCACAGTCTCAGCCCAGGTTATTCTTCCCTTAGCAGCAAGTATAGATAGGGTTACTACAGGGCAAACTGTAGGTAATATTTTTACTGGGATATTGATTGGAATTTTAGGAGCAAGAGTTTTTAGTGGGTATATTGCAGAATGGCTGACTTGGCGTTATGTATATGGATTTTCAGCAGTAATGATTTTAATAATTACTGTTTTATTACAAATATATTTACCCAATGTCAACAATGATTTTGAGGGTTATTATTGGGAGTTATTAAAATCAACACTCCACCAATTAAAACGTTTTTCATTGTTAAGAGAAGCGTCATTGATTGGTGGTTTATTGTTTGGTGTATTTTGCTCATTTTGGACGACGCTGACTTTCCATTTGAGTGGAGCGCCTTTTTACTTCCAATCTGACATAATTGGCATATATGGGTTCGTGGCTATCGTCGCAGCATTGGCAGCACCAGTTTTTGGTAAACTAGCCGATAAAGGTAACTCTCAACGTTCCTTGACTCTTGCTGTATCGCTGGTAATTGCCAGTTTAGTAATTGCGAAAGTAGCTGCTAACTCTGCACTAGCGATCGCTGTTGCTGTATTGTTAATAGATGTAGGCGTACAGGCAATGCAGGTTACTAATCTTGCCAGAATATACACTCTTGATGCTCAATCCAATAGCCGCATCAATACAGTTTACATGACTACCTATTTTATTGGCGGTGCTGTAGGTACTAGCTTTGGCTTATTATGCTGGAATCTAGGCGGATGGAATTTGGTTACTTGGCAAATGTTAGTTATGACTTTACTTGCATTTTTTGTTATCGTCAGACCTAAAATCACTAAACCAAGAACAAATCATTGAAGAAGAATACAGAATTCAGCAATCTTGACGCAATGCTCGAAGACTTTCGTAGAGAAGCCATGCCGCAGGCTTTACCCTGCGCTATCCACCAGTCGTACAAAATACCTTTCCTGTATTCTGACGACTGACGCCAATATTGCTGTTTGATAAATAATCGAAGTTATTTTTTGCCAAAATCTCTATAACTTGCTCAGGACTTACGCAAAAATAACGTAATTCGGTCATTACGAGCGATAGAGAAGTAATCCCCCCTGACGCTGGGATTGCTTCCCTACACTCCGTTTCTGTCGCAATGACAATATCGGGGTTGCGTAAGTCCTATTGCTCTTTAGATATCGCCTTGCACCTATGTTTAAATGGCTCTCCTCATCAAGGCGATATCTATTTATAGATATTTAGCTGACATTAGGAATAGCTGGGAATTTCAGAATTGCTATCTTGCGAATTTACGGTCACTGGGGATAGTGTAGTCTTTTGATTTTTGGCAGACAGAATTACAGATAGCAGCTTAGGTAGTGCTAGGCAAGCAACAGTATTCAACAGCGTCAGTAATAACCCATCTATTAAACTCATAATGTTATCTCCCCTGTTTAAAAAAATGTATTTCACATAATTACTAGTTTGCAGCAAAATTAATACAATTACTGAAAACGGTATTTTGAATTTCTTTTATTGGTTATAAGCTAACTATATATATTTTTTTACTAATGGTAACCATCAGTTTTTAAATATATATTCAGAGAGAAAATTTCTGTAATTTAGTGCTACATGTAGAGCGATGAACTTCAGTTGTAAATCACTATTGATAATAGTATACAACTTTTAACAAAATGAAATATTTAATGGGAAATTTAGTATTGACATGCTTAACGCTGGAATTTATAAGCTTTTAGGGAACTCCAAAAAATAAATTATTGCAGTTGGGGTTGTTGACTGTTGACTGTGAACCTTTAACGGTCAATACTTAACAGTTTTGTGTGAAATATTTTTGATTCAGTTGCAGAAATAGCTATCAGAGAAATGTTAATTTCTCCCATTCTTTTAGAAGTTTGCTATCAAAAGCAATCCCTTAGACCTGCCTTAAAAATAGGTCATTGGGCATTATATGATTGATTTTTATTGTTCCTTGTGAGCGCAACTCATGGAGTCTCTTACAAAAGTGTTTTTTGCACTGTTGTGGAAAAAGGGATGCATCTTTATTGGGGAAAGGGAAAATACCAAACATGCACCCCCTTCCCCTTTTCCCGACTTCTAAGAGAAGTCTATATATTGACTGTCAACCGTCAACCGTCAACCGTCAACATCAAAATTCAGAATTATTCTGCAAATACCCAAAATTTTTTGCTCTCAAACACTCCATCAATTGGGAGAACAGCGATCGCAAAAATCAGGACTAAATTTGCAGTATTGCCTACCCGTCAATGGGTAAACTGTACAATAGGGAAAACTCGTCACTTGAACTTTCGCTATTTGTAATTCGGAATTATTCGCTGATAATTGAGTCAACTTAGTTTTATTAGCTGTAAAGATATCTATCAGCTTGGGAAACACTATGCAGGCAGCAATATTAATCAACGTTAGCAGTGTTACGTCTATCAAATTCATCAGGTAATCATCCCCTTGAAAAGTAGGCGATCGCTATTTCTAACTGCAAACGCGATCTATAGCTTGCAGTCTATGTAAATCAACTTTAACATAAATTTTTGTAAATATAAAGTGAGAATTCCAGGAATTATCATACACAAAAGAGAATGTGGATAATGAGGACAGTTATTGTAGCGTAATAAAAAAAATAAGTTACAAAAGCGATGGTCTGAAATTTAATTAAGGTGTTATGTCAAAAACTCAAACCGGGTCTTCTTTTTTATCTGATATCAGCGAACGAGAACGCCAAGCATTAAAGAAGTTGGTAGATTACACAAATGTGCAATCGCTACCAGAAATTTGGCCTTTGGCAGCTCGCGAATTTGGTGATATTGTTGCCTTACACAGCCCCCACACCAAACCAGAAATAGTGATTACTTATACTCAGTTAGCAGAAAAAATACAACTATTTGCTGCTGGGTTGCAAAGTTTGGGAGTAAAACTAGGCGATCGCATTTCCTTAATTGCTGATAACAGTCCCCGATGGTTTATTGCCGACCAGGGTATCATGACTGCTGGAGGAGTTGATGCTGTGCGTAGCTCCCAAGCCGAAAAAGAAGAATTGCTGTTCATCATTGCCAACAGTGGTAGTACAGCAGTGGTAATTGAAGATTTGAAAACACTGAAAAAACTCCAAGACCGCCTCAAAGATTTACCAATTGAATTCGTCATCTTACTTTCAGATGAAGCACCGCCCACAGAAGGGCCTTTAAAGGTGCTAAATTTTCCCCAATTGAATGAAATTGGAGCAAATCATAATTTTGTGCCAGTCAAGCAAAATCGTGACGCCCTAGCAACACTAATTTACACCTCTGGCACCACAGGCAAACCCAAGGGCGTGATGTTGGCTCATAGTAACTTGATGCACCAAGTGACAACATTTGGTACAGTATTGCAACCAAATCCCGGCGACATGGTTCTTAGTATCTTGCCTTCCTGGCACAGCTACGAACGAACTGTTGAATATTACCTCTTATCTCAAGGTTGCACGCAAGTTTACACTAACTTGCGCTCGGTGAAAGGAGATTTGAGACAATTTAAACCCAACTATATGGTGGGTGTACCTCGTTTGTGGGAATCCATTTATGAAGGCGTGCAAAAACAATTCCGCGAACAACCAGCCAAAAAGCAACGCCTAATTAAATTTTTATTAGGCATCAGCGAGAAATATATTAAAGCACAGCGAGTTGCTCAGGGATTGGATTTAAATAACCTTCATGCTTCAGCCAAAGAAAGATTTGTAGCTAACATAGTTACCGTGGTTTTATTACCCCTGCATAAATTGGGAGAAAAACTAGTTTATGCCAAAGTGCGGGAAGCTACAGGCGGACAAGTCAAGCAGATGATTAGCGGCGGTGGTGCGCTTCCCAGACACATCGATAACTTCTTTGAAATTATTGGCGTCCAGATTTTGCAAGGTTATGGCTTAACAGAAACTTCTCCAGTTACCCACGTGCGTCGTCCCTGGCGAAATTTGATTGGTGCATCGGGGTTACCACTGCCAGCAACAGAAGCTAAAATCGTAGATCCTGAGACCAAAGCACCTTTGCCACCAGAAACACGAGGCTTGGTATTGTTAAGGGGGCCCCAAATTATGCAAGGCTACTACCAAAATCCCGAAGCCACAGCCAAAGCAATAGACCGTGAAGGTTGGTTTGATAGCGGCGATTTGGGTTGGTTGACACCACAAAACGACCTAGTGCTAACTGGCAGGGCGAAGGATACCATTGTCTTAACTAACGGCGAAAACATCGAGCCGCAACCAATCGAAGATGCGTGTTTGCGATCGCCATACATCGATCAAATCATGCTTCTCGGCCAAGACCAACGCACCTTGGGAGCCTTAATTGTCCCCAATGTCGAAGCCTTAGAAAAATGGGCAACAGCTCAGAACTTGACACTGGATATTCAGGACGATAACCAAACTACTGCATCGAGTCAAAAAATAAACTTGCAGAGTAAAATAATCCAGGATTTATTTCGCCAAGAACTAAATCGCGAAGTGCAGAATCGTCCAGGCTATCGACCAGATGACCGCATCGGGCCGTTTAAATTCATTTTGGAACCGTTTTCCATCGAAAACGGCTTGATGACACAAACATTGAAAATTCGCCGACACGTCGTTGTGGAACGCTATAGCGATATTATTGACGGCATGTTTGCCTGATGATTCCACCCGCCAACTATATAAGAGTGAACGTGAAATATTTATGGATGTCTCCAAATCTCATTTGCTGTTGAAACGCGTCGTCAACGTTAAAGTGATTGTTACTCCCCTCTGGAAAGAGGAAGTACAACAGCAGCTGCAAGCACAGATTAATCAACTTGACCAGCAACTGCAACAGCTAGACATTGAAGGACAAAGAGCGATTAGTGCAATTCAAAAACAGAGTCTGCAACCACCAGGCCCCCAGACCCTCCAACAAATTGACAATATTCAACTCCAAGTCAATCAAAAGAAAAGCGAATTCCTAGAGCAGAAAAATCAGTTGCTACAAAACCTCCAGCAAGTGCAATTTCTCCAACAGGATCAAGAAGTCAACCAATTCCAAATGGAAGGCTTTTTTAAAGTAGAAACCGGAGATAACTTGATTAGCAAAATGCAAGTAGAAATTGTTCTCCGCGATGGCGTTGTCGAAGAAATTCGCGGCGACATTTAGTCAACTAAAGTTAGGAGTTAGGAGTTAGGAGTTAGGAGTTAGGAGTTAGGAGTTAGGAGTTAGGAGTTATGAATTAGGAGTTATGAGTTATGAGTTATGAGTTGAAATTCCTAACTTTTAACTCTCACTCCCCACTCCTGACTATCAATTCCTAACTTTTAACTCCTCACTCCTCACTCCCAACTCCCCACTCCTGACTATCAATTCCTAACTTTTAACTCCTCACTCCCTACTCTCCACTCCTAACTCTCAATTCCTAACTTTTAACTCCTCACTCCCAACTCCTCACTCCTCACTCCTCACTAATCCCTCACTCCAGCCCAAACAATTTGCCACACTGGAGGCGAACTAATAAAAAGCGATCGCCCAAAGGTCGTCATCTCTACTCGATATTTAACTGTATCAACCGAATTATTACCCTGCTTGATTTCTGTAATCGTCACCAAGGCTTGATTTCGTTGTGGATAAGCCACCTCTACCTTTCGCGTTCCTCCCACCGAGGGTACATCGTCAAAGGCATTCAAAGCCAGTGTAGCCGGATCGCTTCCTTGCAGAGATGAATTAATACTTTCTAGGGGTATAGTTTTATAGTTGGAACGCTCTGAGTATGCCACAACTTCCTGAGACTGATGAATCGCTCTGATGTGCTGTGGTTGCCTATCAACATTGCCATCAACCATCGGTGGAGGTTGCTGGCGTCCAGTCATCAAAACTCCAGCGCCAGCAGTGGCAAAGATGGTTAATACCACAATCAAAAACAATTTTAACTTTGCCGACATAAAAGTAAACAGAAATTTCAAACAGGTTAATTACTAATTTTTGAATTCTAGATTGAACTGCATTCCATAATTTTCTATCTTCAAGAAGCTCCTCTATCTCAAGCAGTGGTGTGAGGAATATAAATATATCTATAGCAATGCTAAATCATTTGTGAAATATTACTACCCAGGCTGTTGACTGTTGACTGTTGACAGCCACCACTGATATTTTTCACAAATCAAATAGGATTGCCATATTTGTAGTAATCTCATTTAATTTGTAAGATACTCTTGATGGTTTTTGAAAGCCAACAACCAAAACAAGATATTAACTATCCTTTAACAATAACTCTGTAGTATAGACCTTTAAATCAGATTAAGGTTCCTTAATTTGGGTATGGGGAGATGGAGAGATGAGGTGATGGGGAGATGGCAACGCCTTGGAGAAAGGTAAAAGGAGGGATCTTTCTTTTCCCCTTTGCCCTTTGCCCTTTGCCCTTTGCCCTTTGCCCTTTGCCCTTTGCCCTTTGCCCTTTGCCCTTTGCCCTTTGCCCTTTGCCCAAACTAAAATATAAAATCTCCAGTCTAAAATTCTTTTATCAAGATACAATTCGATCTGACAAAAGCTGTTAAAGTCCATAAACCATTGATTCCCAAACCACCCTATGAGCATTCACGAAGTATTTATGCCGGCGTTGAGTTCCACCATGACCGAAGGCAAAATCGTCTCCTGGGTGAAATCGCCAGGGGACAAAGTGGAAAAAGGCGAAACAGTGGTGGTTGTAGAGTCAGATAAGGCAGATATGGATGTAGAAACCTTTTATGAAGGATTTCTGGCCCATATCATAGTGCAAGCTGGTGAAACTGCCTCAGTCGGAGAGGCCATCGCCTTCATTGCCGAAACCGAAGCTGAAATCGAAACTGCGAAATCTCTTGCCAATTCTGGCGGCGCGGCTGCTGCTAGTTCTACTCCCGAACCTGTTCCTGTGGCTGCTTCCGTTGGAATTCCTGCTTTGGCCTCTCAAAATGGCTCTAACCACAAGGAAGGAAGACTTATAGCTTCACCCCGTGCCCGCAAGTTAGCCAAAGAACTCAAAGTTGATTTGACTACACTCAAAGGCAGTGGCCCCTACGGTCGCATTGTAGCCGAAGATGTGGAAGCACTTGTTAATAAAGGTAAGCAACCCACCCCCGCCCCAGCGGCCGCCGCAGCAACACCCACTGTTACTCCAGTAGCGCCCCCTGCGCCATCGACACCAGCACCCGCACCCACACCAGCCGTGGCAGCTGTTCCTGGTTCTATTGTGCCTCTCACTACCTTCCAAAATGCGGTAGTACGGAACATGGTAGCGAGTCTATCTGTACCTGTGTTCCGTGTAGGTTACACCATCACTACTGACGAGTTAGACAAACTTTATAAACAAATTAAATCCAAAGGCGTAACAATGACCGCGCTACTAGCGAAAGCTGTGGCGGTAACATTACAAAAACACCCACTTTTGAATGCTAGCTACTCAGACCAAGGAATTGTCTATCATTCTGATATCAACATTTCCGTAGCTGTGGCGATGGATGATGGCGGATTAATTACACCCGTGTTGCAAAAAGCAGACGCAGTGGATATTTATTCTCTATCCCGCACATGGAAGTCTTTAGTAGAGCGTGCCAGAAGCAAACAACTACAACCCCAAGAATATAACAGTGGTACTTTTACTTTGTCCAACTTAGGGATGTTTGGCGTAGATAAATTTGATGCGATTTTACCACCTGGACAAGGCTCAATTTTAGCGATCGGTGCATCCCGCCCGCAAGTGGTAGCAACACCCGACGGTTTATTTGCTGTGCGCCAACAAATGCAAGTAAATATTACTTCAGACCACCGAATTATTTACGGTGCCCATGCTGCGGCATTCTTGCAAGATTTGGCGAAATTGATTGAAACAAATGCTCACTCTTTGACACTGTAGTTTTGAAAAAACGCCAAATTTAAACTTAAATTTTAGAGCTATGAGCAAACTAATTTGCCCATAGCCCTAAAGTAACTCTAAAAAATGAATGATTCCGCTTGGGGTCGTTGACTGTTGACAGTTAGCAGTCAACGGTCAACAGTTAACAATCTTCTGTGGATACTTAGAAATCCCTAATTTCAAATCAGCTTTGATCTAAGCGCAGTACTGCCATAAAGGCTTCTTGGGGTACATCTACTGTACCTACTGATTTCATTCGCTTTTTACCTTTTGCCTGCTTCTGTAAAAGTTTCTTCTTGCGGCTGATGTCACCACCGTAGCATTTAGCTAACACATCTTTTCGCAAAGCAGGAATGTGTTCGCTGGCAATCACTTTACTGCCAATGGAGGCTTGGATTGGCACTTTAAATTGATGGCGGGGAATTAGTTCTTTGAGTTTTTCTGCCATCGATCGCCCGACGTTATAAGCTTTATCTCGATGGACAATCATCGCCAAAGAATCCACAGGATCGCCATTGATTAAAATATCCAACTTCACCAACGGATTTTCGCGGTAGCCAATCAGATGATATTCCATACTTGCATAACCGCGCGATCGCGATTTCATTTGGTCAAAAAAAGTCGGTGACAACTTCCGCCAAGGGTAACTCATAGGTCAGTGTGGTTCGTCCTTGGGTCAGATATTTCATATCTTTAAAAACGCCACGTCTGTTTTGTGATAACTCCATCAACGTCCCAACGTAGATTTCTGGAGTAATCATTTCTACTTGAACGTATGGTTCTTCGATTTTTTCGCGTTCGTTGGGAGAGGGCAAGTGACTCGGATTATCAATGTAAAGTTCTTCACCCTTATTTGTAGTTATCCGATAAACTACTGAAGGTGCTGTGATAATTAAATCAAGGTTGTATTCTCTTTCCAAACGTTCTTGGACGATTTCCATATGCAACAAGCCCAAGAAACCGCAACGGAAACCAAATCCCATAGCACTGGAAGTTTCCGGTTCGTAGTGCAGGGCTGCATCGTTGAGTCTGAGTTTTTCTAGGGCTTCCCGCAAATCTTCAAATTGGTCAGCATCGATGGGGAACATACCACAAAATACCATTGGGTTGGCTTCTGTGTAACCGGGTAAAGGGTCGGACGCTTTGGCATTGGAGAGGGTGATTGTGTCTCCTACCCGTGCATCAGCCACAGCTTTAATCGCCGCCGCTAAATAGCCTACTTCTCCGGCGTGGAGTTCATCAACTTGCTTTTGAGTGGGAGAGAGAACCCCCAACTCATCAATTTCGTATTCTTTCTCAGATGCCATGAGATAAATGCGATCGCCTTTTTTTAAGGTGCCATCCATCACCCGGAAATATACAATTACACCACGATAGCTATCGTAATAACTATCAAAAATTAGTGCCCGTAGACGTTCATTTACCGTATTCGATGGTGGTGGTATCCTTTCGACTACAGCTTCTAGGATTTCATCAATACCAATTCCTTCTTTAGCAGAGGCCAGAATTGCCCCACTGCAATCTAAACCGATAATTTCTTCAATTTCACTAATTACCCTATCTGGTTCTGCCCCTGGCAAATCGATTTTATTCAGAACCGGGATAATTTCCAGGTTATTTTCTAACGCCAAATATACATTTGCCAAAGTTTGCGCCTCCACACCTTGGGACGCATCCACCACTAATAATGCTCCTTCACAAGCAACAAGAGACCGGGAAACTTCATAAGAAAAATCCACATGTCCTGGAGTATCAATTAAATTCAGGACATACTGTTGACCATCTTTGGCTGTGTAATTCATCCGGGCAGCTTGCAGCTTAATGGTAATGCCGCGCTCCCGTTCTAAATCCATATTGTCGAGAAACTGTTCCTTCATCTGCCGCTCGTCAACAGTACCAGTGGCTTGTAGTAAGCGATCGGCAAGGGTTGATTTCCCGTGGTCAATGTGAGCAATAATACAGAAATTGCGAATGCGAACTGCGGGAACGTCAGTCATATACTATCTTTGCCTTAGCAGCAACCAAAGTTAAAAGACCAATTTACTTAATGTATTTTAATGCTTTCTTAGCCAAGACGCTCTTTTTTAATGGGCATTGGCTATGGGGAATAAGAAGAGGACAAGGGGAAAGGGAAAGGGGTATGGTTCGACAAGCTCACCAACCGGGGAAAAGGGGAAAGATTAAATTTATTGCTTTTCCCTTTTCCCCTGCTCAATAGTCCCCTCTTCATTCCATCTTTAACTTTCCAGATAAATAGGTGGACTTTTAAGAATATTATGAAAGTCTATTTGTCGGTGCTAGTATTCATCAGCTGGAAGCGTACAATAAATGTAAATAAGTACATGTAGGGATCGTGGACAATTGCCACCCGTAATTGTCCGGAGTCACTGAATCATCGGCAAAACTTCTAGAAAGCTCTTGTCTAGTCAGTTATATGAAAAATGCGACCTAAAATTTAAAGTTGTTACTTTGGTGCTATTTCGGGGAACTATGTAACTATACCCTCGAAGATTCTTCAGTGAATTGGCCCAAATTATGAATATAACTACTTTACAAAGCTTTAAACAAAACCAATTCAGAGTATATAAACCTATGAATATGCAACACAAACGTGCCGACGCGGATAACACACGAGCCGATAAGGTAGAAATTGCTGTCCGCCTAGACTCAGAATTACTAGAGCAAATTCAACATCTCACTAACGATCCCAGCAAAGTGATTGAGGTGGCAATTCGTCAGTGGTTGCGGGGCGAAATATTAAGAGATGATGAACTAACTCGCACGCCTGTGCGTACTCCCGTTCCTCCTCGTGGGGAATGGAACGATTGACATCATTACATTAGCTGTCAATCTTACTTAACAAAAGTATAGTTTGCCAACTTAAATTTCAAAACACCAAGAAATACCCAATAAAAAATGTAAAAGCTGTAAAAATTTATGCCAAAATTTGAACAGCTTTGGTAAAAACCCGGTCGGATACCCTTTGTCTATCCAACTCAATTAATGACTATTACTGCCAAATCCCAATTGCCGAATATTTTTTCTCAAAATCTGGAATCTATTACCAGTAACAGTAAAACTGATGGTTCATTGCCGACTCTCGGAGCCGAGTTGGTGTACACGCAAGATGGGGCAGGGCGCTATCTGACCTTTTGTTGGCAGCACAGCGAACTCCTGGGGTTAAAGACCGAAAAAATAGTTGATGAACTCAACCAGACTCAAATCTTTGCTCCTGTGGATAAGGTTGCCTATTTGGAACGATTACACCGAATTTTGACGAATTTGGTGCCAGAAAGGTTTCAGTGCTGGTTTAGTCATCATCAGGAATTATTTGAGTTGGACTTAACAATCAGTCCGATTATGCCAAGTTTGGGAACGTCTGCCACTACAGTTTTAGTGATGGGACGGTTATTACAAGCCACACTCAACAAAAAACAACTGGGTGTGGGAGTAAAAGCGCCTGCACAAATAGAGGCGGCTTTACGTTCGCAGCAACACCAAAAATTGGTAAATCGAATTACGAGAAATATTCGGCGGACATTGGATTTAGACATTATTTGGCAGCAAACAGTAGATAGTTTAGGAAAAGCACTGCGGCTAGAACGCTGCATTATTTGTCCTTATCAGCCTTGTCATACAAAAGTAGAGGTTAAAGCTGAGTATCACCAGCCAGAACTGAGGTCAATGATTGGCTCAGAAATAGATATAGGTTCTGAACCAGCTTTTATTCAGGCATTAACAACCTTAGAACCAGTCGTCATGGATGGGTCTGGATACACTGAATCTGGACAACACAAAACTTTGGTAGTTGCAACTTGCTATCAAGACCAAGCCAATGGATTAGTGGTTTTAAGTTGGCAAGATGAATGCTACACGTTAACAGACTCGGAATTAGAATTAGCAAAAGAAGCAGCAGATCAATTAGGAACAGCGATCGCTCATGCTACCTTATATAAAGAATTAGAAGAAGCGCGTCAAAAAGCCGAAGAAGCCTCGCGCCTGAAAAGCGAGTTTCTCGCCAATGTATCCCACGAAATTCGTACTCCCCTCAATGGGATGATTGGCTTTTTAAAACTGATTTTAGAAGGCATGACAGATGATGCAGAAGAAAGAAATCAGTTTTTAGAAGAAGCTCATCAGTTATCAATACATTTACTGCATATTATCAACGATATTTTAGACATTGCCAAAATAGAAGCCGGCAAAATGGAACTAGCTTATGCCCCAGTTAAACTAGGGGAACTCTTCACTGACGTAGAAAATTTCATGCGTCCTCAAGCAGAGATGAAAAATCTTAGCTTCCAGATGCAAATGCCAGCTACCTCCGATGAAATCATTGTCCAAAGTAACTACCAAAGATTGTTACAAGTGATGCTGAATTTGGTGAATAACGCCATTAAATTTACTCATGAAGGTGGTATCACCGTCAGCGCCGATTTAGTACTCAAAAAGGCAAAACCGCAATTTCAAGGACAGCAATTTCCAGGAATGGTGAGAGTGCGGGTAGCCGACACTGGTATTGGTGTTTCCTTAGACAAACAAGATAAACTATTTCAATTATTCTCTCAAGTGGATGGCTCCCGTACTCGCCAATATGGTGGCACAGGTTTAGGCCTAGCAATTTCCCAGAAGCTAGTAGAAGCAATGGGTGGTGAAGTACATTTCTACAGTCTTGGTGAAGGACTTGGTTCAACGGTTACATTCACCGTCCCACTGTATCAACAACCAGTGATAGTTTCATCGAATGAAAGCGGTTCAGCAAAAAATGGCCAGGGTTGATGGTTGACGGTTGACTGTTGACTGGTGACTGGGGAGATGAGGAGGATGGCAACGCCTTGGGAAAAGGGGAAAGGTTAAAGGGAAAAGGAGGGATCTTTTTTTTCCTCTTTGCCCAATGCCCCATGTCCAATACTTCGACTACGCTCAGTACAAGTGCCCAATACTTCGACTACGCTCAGTACAAATGCCCAATGCCCAATGCCCCATCTCCAGTCATGAAAAATTGACAACTAGCAATCTAGTGATAATTAGATTTAGGATCTATTTAATAAAGCTGGAAAACAAAATTTTGGATAATGGGTAATGAGTAACGATGCATAGGGTACATAAACTGGGAAAAAGGAAAGCAGAGGAGTAAATCGGCAGAGGTACTATAGCCCATGCCCCATGCCCTATACCCCATGCCCTATGCTCTATGCCCCATGCCCATCCCTAACTGAGTAGGTCTAAAACTATGGAACTCACAATTGATAACGTTGAAACAGTCCTAGATGAAATGCGCCCTTATTTGATATCTGATGGTGGTAATGTGGAACTTGTAGAACTTGATGGGCCCATTGTCAAACTGCGGTTGCAAGGTGCTTGTGGTTCTTGCCCAAGTTCTACAATGACTTTGAGAATGGGTATTGAGCGCCGCCTGCGGGAAATGATTCCCGAAATTGAAGAAGTTGAACAAGTAATCTAGGGACTGGGGACTGGGGATTGGATACTAGGAAGAATGAGCGCTCGCTATTGAATCAAGAACAATGGATTTTTTCATTCATAATTTATCTAAATAGAATTCAGGAGTCAGCAGTTAGAATTTATGCTGAATTCTGTATGACTGGCGCTGAATAAGTGGGTTTAAGACCCTCTAAAAGTGAAAATTGAGCGGTCTACAATTAGTGGCGGGTGTACTCCGAACTAATTGGTTCTGATTCCTGAATTCTGACGAATGATTCTTCTTCAACATTAATACTAGTTCCCAATCCCCAATCCCCAATCACTCCTTATGTCTTATCCCCTGTACGTAGCTTTTATCTGGCATCAACATCAGCCGCTGTACAAATCTCCTGGCAGCGGCAATTCGTTATCTCCTAGCCAGCAGTACCGCTTACCTTGGGTACGTTTGCATGGCACTAAAGATTATTTGGATTTGATATTAATTCTAGAACGGTATCCTAAGTTACACCAAACGGTAAATTTAGTACCATCACTGATATTGCAACTGGAAGATTATATTGCTGGTACTGCCTTTGACCCTTACCTCACCGCTAGCTTGACACCAGAGGATCAGCTTACCCAGCAACAGCGGGAATTTATTATTCAACACTTTTTTGATGCCAATCACCACACCCTAATCGATCCTCATCCGCGGTATGGTGAATTGTATCACCAAAGGCAAGAAAAAGGCGCAAGTTGGTGTTTGGCAAATTGGCAGCTGTCAGATTATAGCGATTTGTTAGCTTGGCACAATCTGGCTTGGATCGATCCGCTGTTTTGGGATGACCCGCAAATTGCCACTTGGTTAAAGCAGGGTCGGAATTTTACATTAAGCGATCGCCAGCGCATTTATTCCAAACAGCGAGAAATCCTGGCTCGCATTGTTCCCCAACATCGGAAAATGCAGGAGGCAGGACAGTTAGAAATTACCACCACACCCTACACCCACCCGATTTTACCTTTGCTGGCTGATACCAATTCTGGTCGGGTAGCTGTGCCAAATATGACATTACCTGGACAGCGTTTTAAGTGGGCAGAAGATATCCCGCGTCACTTACAAAAAGCTTGGAACTTTTATAAAGACCGCTTTGGACAAATACCCCGTGGTTTATGGCCTTCTGAACAATCAGTAAGCCCAGAGATACTCCCATATATTATTGACCAAGGATTTAAGTGGATATGCTCAGATGAAGCAGTTTTGGGATGGACGCTAAAACACTTTTTTCATCGCGATGGGGCAGGAAATGTACAGCAACCAGAACTTCTATACCAACCCTATCGCCTGCAAACTCCAGCAGGTGACTTGTCAATTGTATTTCGCGACCATAGATTATCAGATTTGATTGGCTTTACCTACGGCGCTATGCCAGCAAAACAGGCAGCTGCGGATTTGGTAGGACATTTGCAGGCGATCGCCAAAATGCAAAGAGACAGCCAAAGTCAACAACCTTGGCTAGTTACCATTGCTTTGGATGGCGAGAATTGCTGGGAATATTATCCCCAAGACGGTAAACCCTTCCTAGAAGCTTTATATCAAACCTTAAGCAACGAACCCCACCTGAAACTCGTCACCGTCTCCGAATTTCTCGAAAAATTTCCACCCACAGCCACCATCCCCGGAGGACAGCTACATAGCGGTTCTTGGGTCGATGGCAGTTTCACCACCTGGATCGGCGATCCTGCCAAAAATCGTGCTTGGGATTATCTCACACAAGCCAGGAATTTATTAGCTAGTCATCCAGAAGCAACCGAAGAAAATAACCCAGATGCTTGGGAAGCCTTGTATGCCGCAGAGGGTTCCGATTGGTTCTGGTGGTTCGGTGCAGGACACTCCTCAAATCAAGATGCCGTGTTTGACCAGTTGTTTCGAGAACATCTGTTTGGCATTTACAAAGCCTTAAATGAACCTGCACCACCTTATCTCAAACAACCAGTGGAAGTTCACCAAGTACAAGCAGACCATCGCCCACAAAGCTTTATTCATCCAATCATTGATGGCAGAGGTGACGAACAAGATTGGGACAAAGCTGGACGCATAGAAATTGGCGGGGCGCGGGGAACAATGCACAACAGCAGTGTTGTTCAGCGACTTTGGTATGGAGTAGATCACCTAAATTTCTATTTGCGGGTGGATTTTAAAAATGGTGTTGTGCCGGGGCAGAATTTACCAACAGAATTAAATTTGCTGTGGTACTATCCAGACAAAACAATGGTTAACAGCCCAGTTCCCTTGGCAGATGTCCCAGACACAGCCCCAGTGAATTATCTTTTCCACCATCTTCTAGAAATTAACTTGCTGACCCAATCAGTTTATTTTCGAGAAGCTGGAGACAATTATCAATGGCATCCCCGTGCTAGTCGCGCCCAAGCAGCTTTAAATACTTGTTTAGAGTTAGCAGTACCCTGGGCAGATTTGCAAGTTCCGCCCGATTATCCCTTACGTCTGATTTTAGTACTTGCCGATGAAGGGCGTTTTTGTCATCACTTCCCAGAAAATGCTTTGATTCCCATTGAAGTGCCTTAGAAAGTCTTGCAATAGAGGGGCATGGGGCATGGGGCACTTATACTGAGCGTAGCCGAAGTATGGGGCATGGGAGAATAATAACTCACCAGTCACCAGTCCCTAGTCACCAGTCCCTAGTCACTAGTCCCCAGTCCCCAATCAACAGTCAACAATCAACAGTCAACACCAAAACATACGCCTGTTAAATACAAAACCACCTTCACACTATCCCTAATTGAGCGGATCGAAATGCTGCAAGATGAGAGCTATGAACACTATTGGCAAGCCTATACCCAGACAAATAAGAGCTTGGATAAATGTCAAAGGTGTAGTATTAAACACTTGATTCATTAAGTTCCACTGACTGAAAAGAACTTGTAAACTCATCACAGTCACAATTCCGATGGCGGGTGCGTAGGCTACAGATGTACCTTTACCTTGGATTTTGGCAATTAGAGATGGTAAAAACTGGCTAATGCTTAGCAGGTAAAAGACTTCTGATGCCACTAAGCTATTAATTGCCATTGTCCGAGCCAAGGCTTCATTGCCTGTAGTTTGAAGTATCCATTGAAACACCCCAAAAATTACCAACCAATTGAACAGGGAAATCGCTAAGATGCGCTTGACTAAACCACCCGATAAAAGCTTTTCTCTGGGGTTGCGCGGTGGTTGTTGCATTACCCGTTGAGATTTTGGCTCAAAGGCCAGGGGAGCAATCAAACCTACTGAACTGACCATGTTTAGCCAGAGAATTTGGATTGGTAAGATGGGAAGCACAGTTGCGAGGAGAATGGCAATCAAAATCGTCATGGATTCTCCAATGTTAATTGGCAGCAAAAAGGCGATCGCTTTTCGTAAGTTCCGATAAACCCCGCGCCCTTCTTCCACAGCGGCTTCAATTGAGGCGAAGTTATCGTCAGTTAAAAGCATATCCGCCGATTCCTTGGCCACTTCTGCCCCGGCTAAGCCCATAGCCACACCAATATCTGCCTGCTTGAGAGCCGGAGCATCATTAACACCATCTCCAGTCATGGCAAGAATTTCGCCCTTGAGTTGCAATGCTTTCACCAAACGCAACTTTTGTTCTGGAGCAACTCGCGCAAATACCATACCTTGCTCAGCTGCTTGGGCAAATTTTTTTTATCCATCTGAGTTAATTGCTTTCCGGTGAACACCTGTTCTTCAGCGGAGCAAATTCCCATTTCACGGGCGATGGCTGCTGCTGTGAGGGCGTGATCCCCAGCGATCATCTTGACTTGAATACCAGCAGATTGACAGGCCTTGACTGCGGCGATCGCTTCTTCACGGGGCGGATCGATTATGCCTTGAAGTCCCAAAAATACCAATCCCCCATCAATATTATGACGCTCCAAGGATTGTTTAGCAGCAACTTCTTTTCTCGCAAAAGCTAGGACTCGTAAACCTTGCTTTGCCATATCTGCAACTTCCCGTTCCACTGCGGCGGGATGGAGGGCAGCC
>Ga0314811_100065_pt1 | contig 18163 bp, 6 predicted proteins | sample STEome_7_FD_202340 | JGI IMG/M metagenome (GOLD analysis project Ga0314811, IMG submission 202340) | Metatranscriptome of soil surface biofilm microbial communities from soil inoculated with nitrogen-fixing consortium DG1, State College... ...
GGCTAGAAAAAATGCAGTACGGAAACACAAAAGTTTCAGGCTTCGCTGTTTGCATAGGATTGTGATAGCGAAACCTGGGTACAAAGGGCGATAACGGTGGGAAGACAACCCAATCGAACCGAACCGCTATGGTCGCTATGGAAGATGTAGGGTAGGTTTGATCGCAGGCAATATGCCGAAGGTATCATGCTTTGCCGATCACTTTTCACAGCAGTGCCTACCGAATGTTTAAAGAGTTTTATAGACTACAGGTACTACCGGGTTGCGTAGAGCTTTTCCAAACTTTAGTTAGCTACACACGATTTGTGGAGTTAATGCCCTGGTGTTTAATGCTTTTGTGTTGTTTTTTGTACACGCGCATGATGAAACAACAATCTTCCTAAAAAACCTCGCTTGATATTTACCCAAAAGACTTGCCTGTTCTACCCCCTGCTGTTTTTGAATTCGTCGAACTCAGGTAAGTTGAAAGGGATTGCCATTAATTATAGATACAGTAAAGTTCCGGTAAAGTTACTTTTATGGTATGGTTTTCATAGAATTTACATAATAGCCTATGAACTTTGAGGAAGCGCTAGAAGTTGCTGATGAGGCTGTGTTCGTCAAGGTGGGAAGACGGCTAAGCCAAGTAGAAATTGCTATCCTCAAAGGATCTTGGGAACATCAGACATACGAACAAATTGCTTCAGCAGCTTGCTACTCAGTGGCATATATAAAGCAACATGTTGGCCCCGAACTTTGGAAACTGCTGAGTGAAGCACTAGAGGAGAAAGTTACTAAGAAAAACTTCCAGTCTGCTCTAGAACGTCGATGGCGTAAATCTGATAAAGCAAATAGAGCAAGGGAAACTCTGGAGAATTCCATTCAAAATCTCAAATCCAAAATTCCAAATCGAGCAGACTGGGGAGAAGCAATTGATGTCTCCGTGTTTTATGGACGAACAGCAGAACTCAACACGCTTCACCAATGGCTGATCGAAGAGCGTTGTCGATTAGTTGCACTTTTGGGAATGGGGGGAATTGGCAAAACCTCTCTGGCTGCTAAACTAGCTCAACAAGTGGAGGAGCATTTTGATTACTTGATTTGGCGATCGCTCTACAATGCCCCACCTCTTTTTGACCTATTAGCTAACTTAATTCAATTTTTGTCCGCAGGTCAGGTTTTAGAAGCCGATTGCCCAACCAGCATAGACGGCAGAATCTCGAAACTAATTGATTATTTGCGTCAATATCGTTGTCTTCTCATACTCGATAATGCTGAGACGATTTTACAAAGTGGCACTATTGTAGGAACCTATCGAGAAGGTTGTGAAGAATATACTCAACTGATCAAACAAATTGGAGAAGTTACCCATATTAGTTGCTTGGTGCTAACTTCACGGGAAAAACCGCAAGACTTAGCTCGGCTTGAAGGAAAAGCACTACCAGTTCGCTCATTACAACTTAGTGGTTTAGATGTGGTGGATGGGCAAAAAATCTTTGAAATTAAGGGGTTGTGTGGTTCTGAGACAGAATTAAAAGCAGTAGTTGAGCTATATCAAGGTAACGTCTTGGCTTTAAAGATAGTTGCCACGACAATTTTAGATGTTTTTAATGGTAATATTTCTCATTTTTTAATACACAATACTTCTGTTTTTGGTAGTATACGCGAAATTTTAGATCAACAATTTTCGCGGTTGTCAAATTTAGAAAAAAATATAATGTACTGGTTAGCAGTTAATCGGGAGCCAGTTTCATTAACAGAATTGCAGAGTGATATCTTATCACTGATACTCCCACAAGAATTATTAGAAGCCTTGGAGTCTTTACTAAGACGCTCCTTGGTTGAGAAAAGCTCTAATTTATTTACTTTACAATCTGTAGTTATGGAGTACATAACTAATAAATTTGTCCAAAATATCTGGACAGAAATTAAAACTCAAAACCTGGATTTATTCCGAAGTCATACTTTAATAAAAGCAACGGCAAAAGACTATATTAGAGATATTCAAATTCGTTTGATACTCAAACCAGTTATAGATGGACTGCTAACTATATTTAGAAATCAGCAAATCTTAGAAAATCAACTAAATAAAATTTTATTCAAGCTACGGGAAACATTTTCAGAAGAACAACATTATGCATGTGGTAACATTATCAATATACTTTGTTATCTAGAAATCAATCTTAGTAACTATGATTTTTCGCATTTGACTGTTAGGCAAGCAGATTTACGAAATGTGAATTTACACAACGTAAATTTTAACCATGCTCATCTTGCTCAATCATTATTTGCTGAAACTTTTGGTGGTATTTTGTCATTAGCATTTAGTCCCAATGGCAAATTTTTAGCTATTGGGGATATGAATAGTGAGATTCGCTTGTACCAAGTTGGTGATTGGAAACAGCTAAAAATCTTTAGAGGTCATACTGATTGGGTGTCAGCAATCGCCTTTAATCATGACAGTAGTATCCTTGCTAGTGGCAGTGAAGACCAAACAATCAAGCTTTGGCATGTCACAACTGGTCAATGTCTCAATACCTTGCAGGGACATGAACAGGGAATTTGGTCACTCGTTTTTACTTCAGATGGCAAAGTATTAGTCAGTAGCAGTGATGACAAGACTGTAAAGATATGGAATGTCAATACTGGTCAGTGCCTAAAAACCTTGTTAGAGCATCAAAATATGGTCAGGGCAGTAGTTCTGAGTCCTGACAACAAAGTATTAATTAGCGGTAGCGTGGATAAAACATTGAAGCTGTGGGATGTTAGCACTGGTAAATGCTTAAAAACTTTGCAAGAACATAATGAAGGGATTTGGTCAGTTGCTATTAGTCCAAATGGAAGGATACTTGCTAGTGGTAGTGGCGATGGAGCAGTGAATTTATGGGATATTAAAACTAGTGAATGTTTGATGACCTTGCAGGGACACTGTGATTGGGTGATGTCACTTGCATTCAGTCGAGACGGGCAAATCTTGGCAAGTGGTAGTTGGGATCGGAAAGTGAAGCTGTGGAATGTCAGTAGTGGTGAGTGTCGGAAAACTTTGCTAGGGCATAATAGCATGATCCGAGCAGTTATGTTTAGTCCTGACGATCAAATCTTGGCAAGTGGCAGTAATGACCAAACTTTGAAACTGTGGGAAGTTGCTACTGGTCAGTGTTTAAAAACTATGCAGGGATATGGTAATGGCATCTGGTCAATTGCCCTCAGTCCTGACGGTCAAATGCTGGTTAGTAGTAGCGATAAAACGGTGAAATTGTGGGACATCAACACTGGCGAATGCTTCGCAACACTTATCGGACATAGCAATGAGGTTAAGTCAGTGGCATGGAGTCCTGACGGTGGGATTATAGCCAGTGGCAGCGAAAATAAAACGATCAAAATATGGGATATTAAAACTGGTAAATGTCGGCAAACTTTGCAAGGACACTCGAATTGGATTTGGGCAATTGCTTTTAGTCCTGACGGTTGTACTTTGGCTAGTGGTAGTCATGACCATACAGTGAAATTATGGGATGTCCAGACTGGTCAATGCCTGAAAACTTTACATGAACAAAACCACGGAGTTTTGTCAGTAACCTTCAGCCCTGATGGTCTAACTTTAGCTAGTGGTGGTCATGACCATACAGTAAAGATATGGGAAATCAATACTGGTAAATGTCTGCAAACTTTGCCAGGACATAGAGGTTGGGTGTGGTCAATTGCCTTTAGCCCCGATGGACAAATCCTGAGTAGTGGCAGTGGAGATCATGTAGTCAAGTTATGGGAAGTCAAGACTGGTAAATGCTTGAAAAGTTTGCCAGGACATACAGGCTGGGTGCGATCGCTTGCCTTTAGTCCAGATGGTAAAATTCTCAGCAGTGGTAGTATGGATCAAACTGTGAAGTTATGGGATGTAAAAACTGGTGAATGCCTCAAAACTTTACAGCAACCAACTCAAGCCGTTTTATCAGTTACCTTTAGTCCTGAGGGGCATACTCTCATTAGTAGCGGTGAAGATGAGACACTGAAGATTTGGAATATCTTGACAGGTGAATGTATAAGAAGTTTGAGAAGTAAAAGACTTTACGAGGGGATGAAGATCGCCGGAGTTACTGGGTTAACTGAAGCGACACTTACCACTTTGAAAACTCTGGGGGCGATTGAAACTGAACTGCACATCAGTAAAAATCTGGAGTTTAGACTAAGCAATGCAAAATGACCCAGCAGGGCTGAGTTAATCAGAGACTTAGCAAAAGTATGAATAATCTTAGGTATTAAACAGCAGCAGATGGTTCTTTAGGTGGTCGTGCTACTGTTTTTTTAACAATGGGACATCGGTTTTTACGGTGACGCTTTTTTCCTGGTTGCCACCCAGGAGACTTTCCGCGAGGTTTGGGTGCAGATGTAGGAGTACCAATGGCCGCGAAAACTCCACCCATAGCTTGAGCAACTCTTCCAGGAGTCAAATTATCCTGAGATTTCTGCCAAGGGAGGGGATTGTCAGTCACGATATCACGGGCTAACCACAATTCCCAAGTCATGAAAGGCATGAGGTCACTCCATCTGTCACATTGCTTGGGAGTGCTTAAATTTGGAACTGTCCAGTGTAGACGCTGCTTCAAAAAGCGATACCAATGGTCAATGGTAAAGCGATGCAAGTAAAGACACCAAACTTCCTCTAATGGTGGCATTTCTTCTCCTACCCAAGCCAACCATAAAGGTTTGGAGGTTCTCATGTTGCTTTGCGCGTCCAGACGTTCAACCCTAATGATTAACATTGGGCGTGTAGCAGCCTGACGGAAGTGTAAATCTTTCCACAAGCTCACACATACACGTCCTAATTTTGGGTCATTTATTTCCAACACAGATGTCGCTTGACTCCATGTTGTTGGTTCATTGAGCTTAAATTTATCACCATGTTTCTTCGGTCGCCCCTTCCCAGAATAAGCTCCTGGTTCACCCCATAAACACAGATTTGAACGCAATCGGACGAGAATATCGGCGGGAATATTCGCAGTTTTTAAGACGAAAGGCGCACAACCATATTCACTATCCCAAACTGAAATCGGTCTGGTAGGCAAATATTTACATACCTGTTTAAGTTGCCAAATTGCTTTGTTGATAGGATTTTCGGCACTTGTAATCCGTTCATGTCTTAATGGTAATGCCCAACTTCCCTCATTTTCAGGCAACCAGGCAATTGTGCTATATCCTTGACCAATGGTAATCGGTTTATTTCCCGCTATGGATATGCCACTATGCTCATAAGTTCGCTCTTGCAACCTTACTGCATCTGGGCGTGACCAGTTTGTGTGATCTCCTGCTAACAATGGTCGTCCCTCTGCGGGGATTTGTTTGATATATAGCTGCATCAATTTCTGTCGCTGTGGCCTACTATCTTGTAGTGCCTCATAGATACTTGGCCACTTTCTTCTAAATACTGGCGATAGGGATAACTCTGCTAGGCAATAAACATTTCTAGTTAGCAATATGGCATCTGTCAACTCAAAAGTTGCATCTTTAGCTCTGCCTAAATATTTGTAGGCTACTTGACGGAATTCTTCTAATCTGGCACGTTTCATATTGGCAACTGAGTAATGGTAGTTCGTTTCTCAGCTTCTGCCAAAAGGGGGACTGTATTCAATCAGACTCCCTTTTTTTCTTGAACATGACCGATTTAGTCTAAACTCCAGTAAAAATGGGCGAGTGTAAAAAACATTGTGGTATGTCAACACCGAACAATGCCTACGAACAATGCCTACGAACAATGATCGTGCTATCAAATTTTGGGATATCAATACCCGAATTTGTCTGCAAACCTTGTCAGGACATAAAAACCCATAGCTTCCTTCTGAATCAAATATCACACTCATCACCAAAAGGGCGATCGCTTACTTTCCCAAGCAGATGTAGTAAATTGGACTACAAGCGATCACACTTCTTGACCAAGAGGTTTTACAAGGCGATCGCGCGAATCAAACAATTATAGTAAATCTGTCTACAAGCGATCGCACTACATTAAAAACGATGCTAACAGCAAAGATGGTAACTAGGTGAAAAGCAGAAGATTGCACTTTCAAGTCTAATTTAGCACTTTATTGAGGAACCGTCTGAAATCGGGGACGAGAATGGTCAGAAATAAGAGTAAAGACAGGATTATCATTTTTTGTGGACGTACACTTTCGATTTAAATCTGGGCCAAATGCTAAAAATATTTGACGAAACGCAGGCGTGTTTTTAATTTGAGCAAGTTTACCAGAAGGAGGAGAATCATTACTAATCGGCTTATCAGTGAGTTCCTTAAGTACGGTAAAAATCTTAAAGATAAATTCCACAGCCTCGTCCTTGAGGATTAATCCAGCATACAACCCAGCACAACTTGGATCTGTTATCCGTACACTAAAAAAATTTTTCAACTCGGTTTCACTCTTAATATTCCCTGCTTCAAATTCTAATCGTGCATGAGATACTAAGTTCTTAAGAGCTTGATTATCATTTTGAGCGCCAAAAGCGCGCATGGCAAATACATCGGCTGTCTCCTGAGCGTTCTGGACAATCTTCGCAACCTCAGCATTATAGTCAAAAGTCCTGAAAACATCCGCCAGCTTCTCCCCTTCATCTATAAATGACTCAAAAGCCTGTATTGTCTTTCCGTAATTATTTGGCTTAAAGTTCTCAAAAAGATTCAATAATTCATCATATTTATTTTTGAAGATGTTTCCTAACCTGTTAGCAGCATTTAGTCCATCATCCAAAAAGGCTAAAAACTGAGGAAGACGAGGAAGAGAAGGAAATTGCAATTGGCTTATGTTAGAAAATTCATAAGGCTTGAACTTACATAGCTGTTCTTGTTTGCTATCATCTACTAAAGTAGACATCTTAATCGCCAAAAAGTCACCTTCTCGCTTAGCTTTCTGGGCAATAGGGAACTTGGTGTCACCGTTGAGACGAATCAATCCAGAATTACTATAGGTGTCATAAAGTTCTCGCGTTGCACATGGAGAGACATACGCATATCTATAAGACTCCCCTGCGGAAGCATAGATATATACAACAGACGCATAGGGAGTGTCATTAACGAGACGTAACTGACCATATTCTTTCTGCTTAACTGATAGTTGCACATTTTGGGTTTTAGGAGTAGCAGGCAAAGTACGCGCTGAATCAGGAGAATTTGAGTTTGACAAGGTTTTAGAGGCTTGAGGGTTTTCAGGTTTAATATGCTCTACCTTTAGGTTTGTAGGGCTAGAAGCCAATTCCTCAACTCTATGTTGAACAGTTGCTATATTCTCTCGATTACAAGCAGATGTGCCTAATATTATCCCCGATGCAAGAATTCCAATTGATATATAACTAGATATCTTAGCACCAGAATTGTGGACAAAAGTAAGAAATTTCATAGCAAGAATCTCCATAGTAATAAAACTGCAAGACTGTAAAACTTCACGACAACATTTGTTTTTGTCAAATTGAATGATGCCGAATTCAAATAGAGTACTGCTAATCTTAGGATGATTACATTATTTGCTCATTAATAATCTCGAGCTTGCTTCGGATACCCGATTGAAGGGTTGTTAGCTCTTGTTCTAAATGAGCTAGATCTAAATCCCATAACCTTATTCTATTTTCGTAATCCTCTACTTCAAAATCCGCTACTACAATTACGTTACAATCCATAGTTAAACTTATCGTGGTAAGACTTCCAGGAGTTAAGGGAATCATCTTATTACTATTACCACTAAAACTGTACAATTCTACGTAGAATTCGCCAAAGCTAAACTCACTAAGTATTAAAATCGTCTTCCCTGTGAATTGTAAATCAATAATTCTAGCTTCAGTATCACGATTGATCTGTTTATGTAACTCCTTTTTTTCTAGCTCTCTGTTCACACTCCAAATGTTTAATTCGGAAGTTTCACCAATCGTAACAACCCAATGATTATGATCGCTTTTACAATCATTAGAAACCAAACTGTTATTATGAAAAGATTTGGCGTATTGAATATTATTTCCGAAATCACTTTTAGCTTTAAAGAAGACACCATCTTTGAAATTCCATATATTGACTATATTGTCAATATTGACTGAAGTAATTACTTCACCGCTAGAATCAAAGTTCACCTTGGTTTGATTACCTTCTTCAAAAATTATCTGATGTTTATTTCCACATAAGCTAAAAACCTTCATAACGGCATTATCTCGATTTACTGTTAGATAGAAATCACCGTTATGGCTAAGATCAAATTCGCTGATAAATTCTTCCTCTTCATGAACTTTATCGTACCTAAGATTGTCATTTTTTTTTCCAAACTATGACTTTTCCGATTTTAATAGCAGCAATAATTGTTTGGCCATTTCGACTAATCTTGACTCTGCTACCTGGCTCATCCTCCTGTTTACCGCTATACAAGGTTCCTAAGAAAATACCGTTGTTATTCCATACTTTTATGGTTCTATCTAAGCTTCCTGTGACAACGGTTTTACCATCTCCACTTAGAGCAATTGACACAATCCTATTGGTATGACCATAAAACTTGCCATCGTCTTTACAATATCCAGCGAAATTATCAATGCAGTTCCAAAATTGAATAGTTTTGCCATAATTGTAAGCAATTGAAAGAGTTTGATCTAAATGCGTTACAAAATTAAGTTTTGTTATTTTTTTATTGTGCTTTAGTGTTCTAAGTTTTTTTGGTTTTATATTACGATTTAACCAATCTTTATCACTTTTTAGCCATAAGATAATTGTATTTTCAGCATCAACTGAAGCAAGTAAATTATCATCAGGACTGAAAGTAACATATTTAGCATTGCCCTTTAAAAAAAGTGTCCTGTTAAGTTCTACAGAATCTTCTTTGATTGACCAAATCTGAAGTTCGTTTTCACAGCCTACAACTAAAGTCTTACCGTCGTAACTAAAATTTATTGAATTAACAGAGCTAGCCTCAGAAGCTTTAAGAGTAGAGATTTTATCCGCATCAGATTTCCAGAGCTTTACAACCCCATTGACATAACCCACCGCAATTACTTCACCATCTGGGCTGATAGCGACACAAGTAGCACTATTATCGTTGAGTCTGGAAGTAGTATCTCCCAAGTTCGTTAAAGGCTTAACTGAGCTTCCCTCTGCTGTCCAAATAATTACTGTAGAACCATCACATGAAACTAGAGTTTCATCATTTGGCTGAAACCTTATGCAGTTGGCTGAGGTGAGGCGGCTAAAGGTTTTATGAAATAGAAAAGTATTTTTCTCGATTCTATATTCATTACTGTTTTTGGAAAGTTGCCAGAGATCGATATTTCCATACTCATCAGCAGCAGCAAGAAATTCACCACTACGGCTAAACTCTAAATCTAGAACTTTATTACCTCTTATTTTCTCCAAATTTTGTTCAAGAGTTCCATCCCTATTCCAAAGTTTGATTGTTTTCATTTCGGACGAAGCCATGATATTTTTATGATAATTAAAACCTATACTCGTAACTTCGCCTTCATGTGCAGCAATGCTTGTGCATGGTTCCAATTCACCAAACATATCCCTGAACGAAATTAGAAAATAAAGTCTGGAAAATTCATACTTTTCTAGTTGATCCTTTAAATTTTTTCCTGTTTTGATTAGAGTCGTCAGTGCGTCAAATTTCTTACCAGCATCAAAAAGCCTCTGTGAGGAGGTGATAGCAATTTCAAGGCTTGTGTCTAATTTTCCTTGCTCTTGTTGATCGCGAAGCTTCACACTAGCCTTAAAGAAGCGTAGTTCTAATTCGTTTAGCCAATACTTGTCAGATTTATCTATTTTTTCTAACTGTTCAAGTCGAGCAATGTCCTGGTTCCAGAGCCTTGGAGAGTCTTGATTACAACCTTGACTCCTCCACTCAAGTGTAGAATCAACCAATTGCCTTTGAAGCACTAAATTCCCTTTCTCTTCCTCCTCCTTAATCCACTCCTGTAATTTATTCCAACCCTTTACTAGTGCATCATGGGCAGGTTCTAAATAAGGTTGGTCTTGAAAAGAACCTTTAACGATTAAACGAGCGTCATCAAAACATTTAATAACTTCTTGGACAAGTTTATTTTTTTCTTGATCAGGATACTCCAGTTCTCTTTGAGGTACTTGTCGCCGTGCTAACTCTCCGCCTTGTAATGAAATCATTCTCAACATTATCCGACGCAGCATAGTTTGATGAGCCTGCGTTGGCATTGGCAACCGATCGTATTCCTCCGTCGCTCTTTTTGTCAGCGAACCAGGTACACCTTCGCTACCAAGGCTATCACGGTAGTCATCCCAGGTAATTTCCCTCTTAATGCGATCTCTTTCTCCTTTCTTCTGCGCTTCCATATACCGTTGAGCAAAATTACGATACATGGTATCTAGTGCAACAGACAACAACGGTAATGCTCCAGGCATTCCTTCCACTTCTTTTACAAGTTGTTGCACTAAGGTACGTGGTCTCTTGTTCTCTTCATTATTGGACGTAAAGAAAACCGCCTTTTCTTTAGCAGGTTTTTCGATCACATCTTGTAACTCTTCGCGCTCCATATCTGTCACGATGAATCGTGCAGAAACCCAATCTATGTTGTTTTCAGAATCCAAATTCTTGATTGTATCTTCAAATTTGGTGCGTATTATGGGTTCAAAATCAGAACGTAGAGTAAAAACAAGGTGCAACTTGTTTGCAGGATTTTTCAGTTGCTCAATTAGTTTGTTCCAAAAATCCTTTTTCTCCTCTTCATCACGGCATTGTGTCTCAACTTCCTCAAATTGATCAATTACCAGTAAGCGTTTCGTGTGATCAGGAATGTTAGTTAGTTCGAGGTTCTTTAATGCTTGTTCTAAAGCCGTGGCGGGCAATTGACCAGGGCGGAATATTTTATACTTATCCCATACTAGCTGGGTTTTTGGCTCAGATTCAGGCAACTGAGTTGTCTTTTCTTCAAAGTTTAAAGACTGCAATGACTTGGGTTTTTTTGAATTTCCTTGAAGTTTGGGAACGAGTCCTGCTTTCACAAGACTGGATTTACCTGCACCCGACGGACCTAAAACAATAGTAAAGAGGAGATCATTTTGTACTCGTTCAGACAATTCCTCAATCAATTTTTCTCGGCCAAAAAAGATATCTTTGTCATCTTCTGTGTATGATTGCAAGCCTCGGTAGGGGTTATCTTGATCATTGATTTCTGGATCGTTACCTAGTTTATCTCTAACCTTTGCAAAGTCTTCTAGGAGAAAGACAAACTGACCTAGTTGGTGTTTTTCATAAAGTGTGAATAGGGCAGGAGTCTGACGTTTTTGGAATCCATTTGTGAATCGTTCAACTTCATTTGTTGATTGTTCTACCTCATTGCGTAAATATACAGTTAACTCATCCATAGTAATAATCCTATCCCCAGACTTACCATCCTGTTTTTGGGGATAGATATCTGCTTCACCTCCAAGTCCCTTTACTAGAAAACTGACAAACGGAGAATTAGATTTACCGTTAGAATTACGGTTATTCTCCTTTAACTTATGCTCAGGAAACCCATCGTTTGCTGTCTGGTTTTCAGCAGCAGACGTGAGAATCTGCCATGCTTGACTATCGATATAAAGATCCAGGACAGACGGAAAAACCTTCTGGTGTAACACCTGCCGATCTTGTCCTAATGACCATTTAATTGCTCCTGCGTAACAACAATCCAAAATTATTAAGCAATGGCGGCACTGGATATCACTCAATAATTTAATAAATTCAGACATAGATAAATATGTCTCTGATTTGCCATATTCAGCATCTTGTGGAATTAGATAACCTTGGGGTTTATTTGAGGGGCGTGCTTCAGACTTGTTAGCAGTGGCATTTTGCACAACCTCCATTGGCAGTGCAATGCCATGTCCTGCAAAGTAAAGTATGAGGCGATCATTTTTCTCTTCCTTATTCTCAACTTTAGTTTTTAGACTTTTTAAATATTGGCGAATTTTACATAGGGTAGCTTGCTCATCTAACAGCTTGTAATGCTCGACATCTTCTCTAGAAAGTAGATTTTCCTTTGAAAATAGTCTACAAATCGTCTCAGCGTCGTTTACTGCATTTTCCAGTTTTGCGATTGGGCGGGTGTAATTATTAATCCCGATCGCTACCACATGAGTTGTATCAAACCATTTCGTGGTTCGAGTCTCGTGATTTGGGTTAGATTGAGGCGAAACTAGGACAGTTTTCTGGGCTGGAGAAGCTGATGTTTGAGATTGCAATATATTTGCAGAGACAGAACTCTTGCCACCCTTGGAAGCACTTGAATCAGGGGTGCGTTCTTTTGATGTTTTCGTTGAACTTTTCTCAGTCGGCTGTGCGCCAGTTTTACTGGAGGATACTGGGGAAGGATTTGGTCGCGGCCCTGGAGAAGAGGAACGGCTAGGCGGTAAGGGTTCGGGCGGATAGCCAAAAGCTTGACTAATCGCACTAGCGATCGCATTTAATCCTTCCGCTTGTCGGAAGTATGAAAGATGGTCACAGGCGATCGTATCCAAAATATTAGTAGTGGAAGAGCCATCCTGCGACAGTGGTACATCGATTATGCTACTAACAGCGACAGCAATATCGTTTTCTTCATCTCCAAACGGAAATTCAATCGCTCGACGCAACTTGTTCTTAAACGCATGTAACAATTGTTTTGCATCAGAAGCTTGATTAATTAATGCGGTACTTCCCGCAATGATGCTGTAAGGACACCTGGAACTGACAGAAGTTTTGAGTTCAGAAAAGAATGAAGATTTAGTCGAGTGCATTTCCCGCAGTGTAACGCTCATTGCCTCAACCAGTTTCTTCAGTAGCGAAGGCACAAGCGGCACATAGGAGAAATTTGATCCAAAAGATAGGAGGTAGGAGAAATTTAACCCAAAAGATAGGAGGGTGGTTGCTAAGTCATGCACTGTTGCCCACGGAGAACCGCCATTAGGAGTGCCAACCATAATTAAATGACTGACCACTTCATTGCCGTTTCCCTGCTCGATAAAACTTCGAGACACCAAGCCACCCATCGAGTGCGCCACAATATGCAACATCTTACCGTGGTTTGGTTGAAGTCCGACCGCTTCTAATTGATTTTTGAGTATCCTAGCAGTTTCTTCAATGGGTGTATTTAAACTTTCGTAGTCAAACGCCAATACCAAGTCATACAATTCCTCTACAGATTTGACTTGCTCCTTGACATTTACTTTGGCATGGCGCACGCTCGGAATCATGCTTTCTGTGTCACCAATGATACCGTGAATGTAGAGAACAATATTTTTGGCTTTGGCAACGGCTGCTTTAACACTGTCAACATCTTCTTTGTCAGTGTAGCTAACCGTGCCGTCCCCATTTACAGTTGCTTTTCTCAGCCAAGCATAAGAAGACTTGCGACCCAGATTATCTAACACAACCTTGCGAAAGCAGAGCTGTATAGCTTGACTAATCTCGCGTTCATCGGAATTCAGCCCTTGAGGGTCGCAGAGATATTCAATCTTAATCTCAGTCTTGTCGTTTTTTGCCTGCCCGATCCCTAACGGAAAGTAAAACTGGCCATCGTGAGCCACAGCAAGAATCCGTTCGTTCGGCTGTAACGGCTGATTTACCGAGATAATCATCGGCGAGTCTGGTTTGACAGCATTGATTGTTGATGTATCTACCTGCAACTCCAGTACATCTAACCCCTGTTCAAAACTTCGACTTGTTGTGAATTGAAACGCTTCAGTTTCCTCTAGAAGAGATGGTAAGGCACTGCTGCTCATACTTCTGGTTGCAGATTTAGTTGTCTTGAAGCGCGCACTTGCCGACAGTCCCGGCGGTGCCTTAATCGTGATCCCAGAGGATATCTCTTTTTCTACTTCTGGTGTTAGTTTTTTATAATCTTTCGCACGCACGCAAGTTAAGCTAAATTGCTCCGTTATCCAGTCATCATTAGGAAGCTTTTGCTGACGAGCAACTTGCCGATCAGGTGGTTGAGCGATCGACAAACTATTTTGTAAAAAATCCGAGCTATTAAATTGCCTGGTACTTGCAACCAGCTTGAATAAGTCCTGATATTCAGTTACACCCTTGTTCAGAACCTCTTCAGGTATTGCCAGAGGAATGTCTTGAGGTTCACGTCCATCAGATTCGTCCAGTCCAGCCCAGTATTCTTGCTCTGATTTAAGTTGAATCCAACTCCTATCACCCCCTTCTGGTAAGATTCCAGGAAAGCTTACGGAGTAATCGTCTGCAATGTCTAGAATAGTACAATAAAGGCTTTGGTGAAAAGTATTCTTGAGCTTCAGTTGGATTGTGGGTAACTGCTCGGTGCCATCATCTTTGTACTGGTACTCTAGACGTGGATGCGAATCATCCAACTTTTTTCCATTGTGGAAAATTTCAATCTCAATCGCATTTTTAGGAATAGTTGTGCTGGGGTTCTCCATCTCCCGTGTTTTTCTCCAACGGGCGATGTGTTCTACCTGTTTGACTGCTAAATTCACCTTATTATAGTCTTCGATAGGCTGCACCAATAGCCTATCAAAAGCATCAGTGATTCTAAACTGCTGGTTATCGACATACAGGCAATAGTCAGTTTTATTGCGATCGCCTTCTATGCCCACAAAAGGAGAATCCTTTAGCAATGCTTTTACTTGCTTTAATATTTCTTCATTGCCTTCCAGGTAAAAGCTAACACTCGGTAGCTGTCGTTCAGTTAAAACTGCGTAGAATATAGAACCTTCAGGCTGAGGATTTGAGGTAAATATTACTACACTTTCTGTTACGCGAACAGTTGTGATTTTAATTTCTCCGAGTTTGTTTTTGTTCTTTGTCATCTCATCGGCAGTACTATGCTCCCGATAAACGGCGAGTTTACTACCTTTTTGCAGGTGCAGAAAAGCACCACCATTAATAACCCACTCTGATTCCTGAATGAGCTGCCCTTCTTTTGTAACCCTATCCCGACGAGAAAGAATAAAATAGCGTTCGCGGGGTTTAATTACTTCTTTATCCCCTAAAAATGACATCTCATTTAACTCCTCAGATGTCATACCAATGGGTTCAACTTGGGGTGTTTGATCTCTCCTGAAACCATGAACGCGACTACTGACCTCACGGAGCAAATCATTGTAGGACAGTGTTGCATTTAGGCTATTTAACTCTTTAAGTAAAAAGTAAGAAAAAAGCCCGCGACTCTTTTGATCCGAATCGGTCATTTCTTTCGCCGTCTCTGTATGAAGGCAAGCAGAAATGAAGACATGTTTCCCTTCAGGAAATTTCCGGTTTTTGAGGTCTTCTTTGATTTGAGGATCGTGAGCAAAACAAAACTCATCAAACGCCCTCGAAGGACTGCTATCTGTTCGGCGAACCCCTTCCTTTCGGTCTGTTTCTCTAGTGCCAGAACTGGAATGACAGCAATCGAACACAACAAGAATGTGAGGTTCATTTTTCGCTACTTTAGAAATCAGATATCGCAACTCCTTGTCAGCTAAATCCCGGATTTCAGTACCATCCTCGCTTAGAGTCCGGCTGTCATGGCAAACAATTGTCTCAAGTTTCTGTTTACCACCTTTCTTATCTTGCTTAACATGCTCCAAGATACGGAATTCCTCGGATGCCTCTTCTTGCGCGCCATGACCGCAGAAGTAGAACAAGACTACATCATCTTTAACTGCTTGGCAAAGATGACTCTCAAACTTCTCAATCACATTTTGTCGAGTTGCCTGCTCATTAATAAGCTTTTCAATGTGAGAATTGTAAGAATTATACTTGAGGCGATTTTTTAGAAATTTTTCGACCTCTTCGATATCATTCACGCATCCATTCAGGTTATTACCAGGATTTTTATATTTATCGATACCCACAAGCAAAACGTATAAATTGCAAATCCCGATTTTCTGAGTTGGGCTAAAGACTTGAGAATTATTAACCATGATGCAAATTTTGATAATAAAATTTATTTATGCTTCAAAACAGTTATCAAAAATAAATCAGTGAATAAAATATTGAAACATTTGCGGTTTATTATCCTTATGATTAAATCGAAAATTAGCTCATTAGTCTAATCTAATGAAAACTTTTATTAATACATTGCTTGATTTTTTTACTCACTCAATAGGATTTTCATACCTGCTCACGAGCAATCTAAAGCAACTAACGTTGATAGTCAATACAGTAAAGTTACGGTAAAGTTACGGTAAAGTTCTCTTTATCAGTGTCTGGCGAGAGTTAGAGCCGAGGGGAAGCTTTACCAGTCACCGCGAGTAGTCTTATGGCGTGTTTTAAAACTAAGTAGGTAGGCACACAAATAAACCCAACTATATAAAGAAAAATGAATCAGCTTAAAACCCTCTTCCCTTCTGCCTCCTGCCTCCTGCCTTCTGCCTTACCCTAGCGATAAATTTTCCCACCCACCTACTTATAGCCAAAGAACGATAGAAGCGAGTGTTAGCATTGCAAGGTAGTGATCAGCCTTTTTCTCATACTGTGTAGCAATTCGACGGAATTTTTATGATTATTGAAATTAGCAGTCTAAGCCCAAAGATTGATCTTTGCTATCCACCACTGATTGCAAAGCAATACAGTGGTGAGAAGATGTCAAACTCACTCAATACTCAGTACTAGATTTCTCCAAGAAATGAGCAGGGCCTAAAGCTACATCACCCCAGCGCATCACGGTGGCAGTGGCATTTGCTGATGCCCCAAAAGAATAAAGGAGAACCAAATCATCTTCATGAATCTTACCTGATAGGGCAGCATGATACAGATTAGCTAGGGGAAGAACAGGCCCAATGTTGCCATACTGAGGGTAGAGATTGATTGTGCGTTCTGGGTTAATGCCTAGTATACGAGTGGCAAATTTGGTAAACCAGGCAGTTGGTGTATTAAAAATAAAGAAGTCGATTTCGTCTATTGTCACATTAGCAGCAGCGGCAGCACCCTCACAGCATCTCAAGACAAAATCAGCAGCAGTATTACTAATTACTCGATTTGCTCCCTTGCCCGTCTTCATAAATAATCGCAGCTTGCCCTGAGCATCTTCTGCAATTTCAGTGTGAAATGCGCCACAAGTCTCTGCTGAATGAACGATTTTACTGCCCAGAATTCCTTGGTTAGCTTTCAGTTCACTAACTACGAAAGCTGCCGCACCATCACCAGTTATCCACGAGAGAGTATCTCTTTCATCCAGAAGACGAGAATATGCACAGGAAGTAACTACCAGAATATTGCGGTACTCTTTAGCTCGCACTAATGTACTAGCAGTTTGCAGTGCAACTATCCCACTTGAACACATAGAATTCAGATTCCATGCGGGACAATATAAGCCAAGTTGATTGACGAGGAAAGCAGCATTACCAGCTACAACTTCCTCAGTACCGAAAGAGGTAGCGATCGCCAAATCAATATCTTCTATAGCTAAATTAGCTGCCTCTAAAGCATCTCGTGCTGCACGATACTCCAGAGCTAACAATGACTCACCAGGGGCAAGTATTCGTCGCTCAACAGCACCCCGAAAAGGGTCTTGCAGATAAAGCAGCATTTCCTGGTCAAATTCGTTGCTGGGAGTGGAGTCAGCCAGTGAAAACAGCTTGGCTAAACTTTTTTGTTCTGACTGAGAAACTATCTGTGGGTATTTCTGGCGATAATAATTATTCGTCAATATTGTACTGGGAAAGCTCAGTGCTAGAGAGCGAATGCCCACTGAATAATCTTGCATAAAACAAATACTTCCTATGAATTGGTAATACCTTGGGAAATCAAACTGTTAATCCGACCTTCTAGGGGAGCAGGTTCGGTTGAATCGATAATCACATCAACTATGAAGGGAACAGGAGAAGCGATCGCTTTCTCTAAAGCAATGCAAATATCAGATTCTTTCTCTACACGAATACCATCGGCTCCCATACCATAGGCAATCTTCACGAAATCCACTTGCGGTATCTCTACATCCATACCATCAAACCCTTGTAACGCCGACCCCTGACCGCACATGTTGTAACATCCATCGTTGAGGATAATCCAGACAGCAGGAATCTGATATCTCACAGCAGTGCTAACTTCACTGTTCATCAGCATCGCACCATCCCCAACAATCGCAACTGCCTTACCATTGCGTGCTAAAGCTGCACCAACAAACCCTGTCACAAAATGGCCCACAGAAGCAAAGCCAGTGCTGGTGCGGTAACGACTTGGTTGCGTAAATTGCAACAACTGATTTCCCCATGCCATTGAGTTAC
>Ga0314811_100066_pt1 | contig 18144 bp, 14 predicted proteins | sample STEome_7_FD_202340 | JGI IMG/M metagenome (GOLD analysis project Ga0314811, IMG submission 202340) | Metatranscriptome of soil surface biofilm microbial communities from soil inoculated with nitrogen-fixing consortium DG1, State College... ...
ACCAAAATCGAAGATTTGGTGGCCCGCAATCAGTCTGGGTCTGTTCGCGGAGCGTCTCGTAGAGAAGCCCAGACTGCATTGCATCCTTCTGCCCTCTGCCCTCTGCCTTCTGCCTTCTTCACTTTGTTGATATTCAAAATAGGGAGTTATTATTGACACGATTAATTGTATATGTAGGGGAATGATAATCATGTCCGCCAAATTACTTGTGATATGTCACTCAAAGGTGGCTTTTTTGTGGGAACGGCTTTACTGAACCGCCAACGCAATGATAACTATTTAACCAGAGTGATATCAGCTATTACGCTTTGAAATTGCATAGTTACTCATACTTTTGACAGTTGACATTTAACGGAATTTTAGGCGAAAAAATATTCCATTGCTAATATTGACAGTTAAGAGTCAACAGTCAACATTAACATTGATTTTGTTTATTTTCTCTGTAGTATATTTTCTCTAATCATTAATTTCTGATTTTTTATTCAGTTTGATTCACAAAATTATTTTGAATTTTAAATTAATTTAATTCCTGATATGGATGCTCAAAAAATCAGAATTTTATTAGTTGATAAAAATTTAGAAAATTTAAATTTTTTATCATATATCCTGCAAAATAAAGGCTATCAAGTACAGAGTCTATTTTCTGGAAAATTAACAATTGATCGGGCATTTTCTTATCCTCCAGATTTGATTTTATGCAATGTTGTTTTGCCAGATATAGATGTTTATCAAGTTTACCATCAATTGAAAAATCACCAAAAAACTCAAGACATAGCGCTCATTTTTTTTGGTAGTTGCGATCAATTCTTTACCAAAGCCAAGATTTTTGACTTTCACGATATTGATTGTATTACTCAACCATTTAACATTCAAGAAGTTTTGTTTCGCGTACAAAATCAACTGACTATCAAAAAGTTAAAAACACAGTTAAAACAAGAAATTCAAGAACGTCAACGCTTGACAATTGAATTAAATATTCGCAACAGGCAAACACAGGATATTCTCCCAGAAATTAGCGTTAACAAAGATTTAACAACAAATTTTAAAATTCTGGAAGATAGTGCGATTAAGCTCCGCACTCACAACTTAGTATTAACACGATTAGCGCAAAATCCAACCCTTTATCAAGGTGATTTAAAAGCAGCTTTGAGTGCAATTACAGAAACAGCTACCCAAAATATCGGAGTAGAACGAGCCAGTGTTTGGCTATATGACGACAAAAGGACGAAAATCCAATGTATTGACTTATTCCAAGCGAGTCTGAATCAACACAGCCAAGGAGTTTCATTATCCGCAGCCGACTATCCAGCTTATTTTGCAGCTTTGCAACAAGACCAAATAATCGCCACTGATAATGCTCACATTGATTCTAGAACCAAAGAATTTTCAGCCTCTTACTCAAGATTAAACATTACTTCTGTACTCGATACACCAATTAGGCTGGAGGGAAAAACAGTAGGAGTTTTATGTCTGGAAGCGGTGGGTGGTGTTCATTCTTGGACATTAGAAGACCAAAATTTTGCTCGTTCTTTGGGTAATTTAGTTTCTTTAGTACTGGAAGTACGCTGTCGCCAACGTGCAGAAGCGGCGCGACGCGCTTCTGAAAAAAAACTAGCATCGGCTTTTCGAGCATCTCCCGATCCTATTGCTTTAATTACCGTTCCTGACAAACGCTATATCGAAGTTAACGACAGCTTTTGTCGGTTTTTTGGTTATTCTCACTCTCAAGTGATCGATCGCACTGATGAAGAATTGAATATTTGGGTGAATCCAAAAGAATATAATCTGGTTACCTACACCCTGCAACACACTAAAGCCATTCGCAACCACGAAGTTGATTTTCGCACTTGTTCGGGAGAAATTAAAACGGCTTTATTTAGTGCGGAAATGATGGACATCGACGGACAATGGTATGTACTAGGTACTGCCAAAGATATCACTGAACGCAAACAAGCAGAAAATGAAAGTCGTTTGTTGCTGTTGACAACCCAAGCCATCGCCCGCGCCAGTGATGTCAATAACGCCTTAAGAGTGGTTTTGCGTTTAATTTGTCAAACCATCGGCTGGGATTTTGGCGAGGCGTGGATACCCAATGAAGAGAACACTGTTTTAGAACACAGTTTGGGCTGGTATGGAGAGGAAGACAGCTTAGAAGAATTCTGTTATCAAAGTAAAACTATTACATTTGTTTTCGGAGCGGGATTACCAGGGCGAGTTTGGCAGAACCAGGAGCCAGAATGGATAGAAGATGTTTCCCAGGTAACAGAGCCGATTTTTTTGCGATCGCTACAAGCTGCAAAAGTAGGATTAAAAGCTGGTTTTGGCGTTCCCATACTGGCTGGAAACCAAGTATTAGCTGTTTTAGTGTTTTTTAAACGCAGTTCAGTATTAGTAGATCGGCGTTTGCTTTTATTGGTGAGTGCTGTTGCTGCTCAATTGGGTGGATTAATTAAACGCAAACGCGTAGAACAAGAATTGGGTTTAGCAAACGAACGCCTCCAATATTTGCTCACTTCCAGTCCTGTGGTGATTTATAGCAGCAAAACATCGGGAGACTTTAGCACTACTTTTATTAGTAAGAATGTGAGAGCAATGGTTGGCTACGAAGCCGCCGAATTTCTTGAAAATCCCTATTTTTGGCTCGATCGCATCCACCCAGAAGATGTAGAACTGGTGTCTAGAAAATTTAGCCAACTGGTTGAGCAAGAATACAAATCTTATGAGTATCGCTGGTTACACGCTGATGGAACTTATCACTGGTTTTACGAAAAGATGAGGTTAATTCGTGACGAAGCTGGGGAGCCGATAGAATGCGTTGGTTACTGGGCAGATATTAGCGATCGCAAATTAGCAGAGTTCGCTGTCCAAGAAGGTAGACAACGATATCAACTTTTAGCCGAAGCTTCCCCGGCTTGTATATTTTATACCGATCTTGATAGCAACATCTTATATTTTAATCAGCGTTGGAGTGAAATTACTGGTTGCACCGTTGAAGAATCTTTGGGCAAAGGTTGGATAAATGCTGTACATCCAGATGATTTAGAGCAACTGTTAACCGCATGGCATCAAGCAACAACATCCGGTAAAAAGTATAAACACGAACATCGCTTTTGTCATCAGAACAACTCAATTGTCTGGGTAATTTGTCAGGCTTTGCCAGAATTTACAGAGGATGGAGAAATTAAAGGTTATATCGGGATGATTACTGATATTACCGAAAGAAAATTAGCAGAAGAAGCCTTGCGTGAGAGTGCAGAACGGGAAAGAGCCATCGCCCAAGTGATTCAAAGGATGCGTCAAACACTGGATTTAGAGAGTATATTTGCAGCCACAACCCAAGAATTACGGCAAGTACTAAACTGCGATCGAGTTGCTGTGTATCGTTTCAATGCCAACTGGAGCGGCCAATTTATTTCTGAGTCAGTAGCAGACAGTTGGATTTCTTTGATGGAAGAACTGAAAAATGACCCCGATCTGACACAAGGGATGATAGAAAATGGCCGTTGCCTGATGAAAATTTTACATCGGTCAGATGAGCAAGCAAAAAATACTTTCCTCCAAGATTTGTACGCCCAAGGTGCCAGTTTTAGCTGCATCCCAGATATTTACAACGCTGAGCTTCATCCTATGTACATCAAACTCTTGGAACGCTTTCAAGCAAAGGCTTATATTATTGTTCCCATTTTATCTGGCAATCAACTTTGGGGCTTGCTAGCAAGTTATCAAAATTCCGAACCCCGCCAATGGAAACCAGAAGAAGTCAACATGGTGGTTCAAATTAGTAATCAGTTGGCGGTTGCTTTGCAGCAAGCGCAATTATTGGCACAAATGCAAAGGCAATCACAAGCGCTGCAAGAAGCTGCCATCGTTGCTGATGCTGCTAACCGCGCCAAAAGTGAATTCCTGGCCAACATGAGCCACGAACTACGTACCCCACTCAACGCCATCCTTGGTTTTACTCAACTCATGAGCCATGATGATGCTTTGTCTAGCGAACATCAACAAAATCTAACAATCATCAACCGTGCAGGCGAACATCTTCTCAACTTAATCAACGACATTTTGGAAATGTCAAAAATCGAAGCTGGGAGAATGACATTGAATCTCAGCAGTTTTGACTTAATTCACCTTTTGCAAAATCTTGAAGAAATGTTGCGTTTCCGCGCCACTTCCAAAGGATTAGAGTTGGTATTTGAATATACATCTGACTTGCCCCACATTGTCCAAGCCGACGAAAGTAAACTGCGTCAAGTCTTGCTCAACCTCCTGGGAAATGCAATTAAATTTACCGATACTGGCAGGGTGATGTTGAAGGTGGGCATGGGGCACGGGGCAGGGGGCATTGGAGATGAGGGAGACAAACAATTCAAAATTCAAAATGATGCTTACGGACAGGGCTTAACTGCGCTAACACAATTCAAAATCAAGAACCATCCTTCTGCCTCTCCCAATACCCAATGCCCAATGCCCAATGCCCATCTTTACTTCGAGATTGAAGATACTGGTTGCGGTATTGCTCCAGAGGAAATTAACTTGTTATTTCAAGTTTTTGGGCAAACTGAAACCGGCAGGAAATCCCAACAGGGCACAGGATTGGGTTTAGCAATTAGCCGTAAATATGTGCAACTTATGGGGGGAGATATTAGTCTCACTAGCACTGTTGGGAAGGGAAGTAAATTTAGCTTTGATATTCAAATTAGTTTAGCCGCAGCTAGTGAAGTACACGTCAAACAGACTAGACGGCGAGTTGTCAGTTTAGCACCTGGTCAAAATCAATACCGCATTTTAGTAGTTGATGACTCTACAGATAGCCGTTTAGTATTAATAAAAATTCTTAGAAGCATCGGTTTTGTTGTGGAAGAAGCTGCAAATGGTCAAGAAGCGATCGCACTTTGGGAGCAATGGCAACCACACCTGATTTTAATGGATATGCGGATGCCGATTATGGACGGCTACGAAGCGACAAAAATTATTAAAACTAGAGAAATTGAATCGAAACAACAAATTTTTCATTTCCCCACTGTCCATAGTCACACTATAATTATTGCCTTAACTGCTCATGCCTTTGAAGAACAACGAGAGGCAATGATTAAAGCGGGTTGTGATGATTTTATTAACAAGCCTTTCCGTGAAGCAGAATTACTAGAAAAATTGCAAGAATATTTACAAGTTCAATATATTTATCAAGAACAAAGCTATCAGATTGTACCAGACCAACAGAAAGCAGAATCAATGTTAACCCTGACAGATTTAGCTGCCATGATATCTGCAATGTCACCTCAATGGGTGAAACAAATCTACAATGCTGCTGCTCAATGTAGTGATGACTTAATTTTACAGTTGATTGAGGAAATTCCACTAGAAAATGCTGTCCTGCGAGACTCCATCGGTAATTTAGCTCATAATTTCGAGTTTGAGAAAATTATGGAGTTGACCAAATAGTTACAGGACTGAAGTCATTAATATTTAAATTTCAATGTTTTGAAAATGTTCAACTGTGGGAAATGGCTCGTAAAAATGATGTAGAAGTTTCTTCCATTGTTGATACTCAATAGAACCTCGAAATCCTACAGTATGAGATTCTAAGGTTTCCCATTTTACAAGTAATAAATATTTTCGTTCTACTTCTATGCATCTATGCAATTCATGGGATAAATATCCATTCATTGATGCAATAATTTGAGAAGCTTGTTTGAAATTCATTTCAAAATCGGATTCCAAACCTGGTTTGACATTCAGGATCGCAGCTTCAAGAATCATGTAGTTTTGGGCGAGAATTAAGTTTCAAAGTAGACCCGGTTTAAAATAGCAGATGAAGTAAAATTGGAAGCCCACACTTTACCATCAGGTCAACGTGGGCAATTCACAATCATAAATCATCTTTACAATCGTTGTAGCAAATTCAAACCGTGGGTATCAGTACCACAGGTATTGAAAAGAACGTATTCATCAGCCAGCTTTTGCACTTGTTCTGATTCCAAACCGCTGGGTTTCCAGGGGTTGGGGTTATTGTAGGCATAGAAAGCTTCTACACCATCGATACCTTTTTCGGCCGCAGCTGGAATCAAGTCAAAATGCGATCGCCTGTAACGTGCAGGATGAGCTAAAACTGCCAATCCGCCGGCTTCATGAATTGCAGCAATCACATTATTTGCTTGATATTCTTTGCCTGTAGTCGGTCTTCTTTGTAGATAGGGTTTGATACTGGGGTGGTCTAGCTCAAAAGCATAAGCCAAAATGTGAACTTCTGTTTCTAAAAGGTTGGCATTGATTTCAACACCACTCCACAATAGAGGAGTGCTTGCACCAGGATTATTCCACTTCCAATCCTCTAACCAAGCTTGTGCAGCTTGATAGCCACCAACAGTGTGATGATCGGTAATCGCAAACCCCCTTAAGCCAATAGCGATCGCCTGTTCCATCAATTTACTTGGCTGCAACCTGCCATCTGAATGGACAGTGTGCATGTGAAAGTTGAATAACGTAGGACAACTATGTGCATCAATGTTCTGAAATACTTGCCTCAACATTTCTGTAGAAGCAGTAGTGCGGGCCAAATTTACAACCATAACCCTCTCTAAACAAAAATATATATTCCTAACACACTAAAACGCCACACATACAGATGAGAAATACTCAGAACTATAAATTAGTCCTGACAGCTAATTTCTCAGCTTTATTAGCCAATTTTTCGATATGTTAAGACTACGTTAGCAAATCTCAACGTCAGTAGTCATGGTTTGTTTGAATTACCTCATAAATTCAGTGGTGACAAATATTGCATATAAAAATTGTGTGTCTCATTAACCTTAGACACTAATTTATTAGCAGAGAAAATATAGCAGTCGAAGCATAGTTGAGGACATCAATTTACAGTAAAACCCAGACACCAAAAGACTTTCTTTGCCCCTTTCCCCCTTCCCCCTTCCCCTTTCCCCTTTCCCCCTTCCCCTTTCCCCTTTCCCCAAACCATATCAGGGTATCTGTAGCAAACATTTTTTGAATCGGTATAACTCCACTAAGCTAAAAATAAATTTAATTTTTCGTATAAAAAATATCTATCACAATGGTAATCCTACTAATTCTCCTGCACCAGTAATGACTTCACCGATGGCAAAAGCTGGAATTTCATGGGATTGAAAATGGCTAATTGCCTGCTCGACTTCATCAGGTGACACCAGCAATACAAATGCAATTCCCATGTTGAATGTGTTGTACATAGCTTGGGGACTAACTTCTCCTGCTTCAGCTATCCACTGAAATACAGGAGGAATTTTCCAACTGCTGTTGTGAATTTTTATTGCTTGACCTTCTCCCAGACATCTAGGCAAATTTTCTGGCAAACCACCACCTGTGATGTGAGCCATACCATGAATTGATAAACCTGCTTTTAACGCTGCTAGAACCGGCTTGACATAAATACCCGTGGGTTTGAGGAAAGTTTCGCCGATAGTTTCACCGCCTAACAATTCTGGAGTATCGCTCCAAGAAAAGTTACCATCGCTGACAATCTTTCGTACTAAACTAAAACCATTACTGTGTACGCCCGTACTAGCGAGGGCGATCGCTACATCTCCTACTTTTACCTGAGAACCATCCAACATCTGGCTTTTTTCCACAATTCCCACACAAAACCCAGCCAAATCGTACTCACCTGCTTGGTAGAAACCAGGCATTTCTGCCGTTTCTCCCCCCAATAAAGCGCAACCAGCTTGCTTACATCCAGATGTAATACCCGCAACCACATCAGTTAATTGCTCTTTATCCAACTTCCCGGTTGCTACATAATCTAGAAAAAACAGCGGTTCAGCACCAGATGTCAGCACATCATTCACACACATCGCCACCAAATCAATACCAACAGTATCATGGCGATTGAGAATGTGAGCAATTTTCAGCTTTGTTCCCACTCCATCCGTTCCCGAAACTAAAACTGGTTCCTGAAAACCTCCTGGTAGTTGAAAGCAGCCACCGAAGCCACCCAATCCACCAATGACCTCCGGTCTGAAAGTACTGTGAACCAAATTACGAATTTGATTTACAAAACCCCGACCAGCCTCAACATCAACTCCAGCATCGCGATAATCCATTGCTGAGTACACCCCGATTTATTTCAGTTAGAAGTGAAAAATTATAGCAGTCAAAGCATAGCTTAGGACATAAACTGCTCCTAAAACTTCCTTCGTTGTGAATTGTGTTCATGGAGTCTCTTGCATAAAAAATTTTTTGTCTCACGCATACCGCCAAAGGCGTTCCCGCAGGGTAGACGCAAAGAAAAGAGTGAAGAAAAGGACTTTTGCAAGAAGTCTAATGACAATATCAGCGTTGCGTAAATCCTATTTAAAATACTTCATCTTCAATACCGCGCCACCATTCCCCTAAATTCATTAAATCTTGGAAAATATCTTCTAATTCTTTGTTGTAAGCATCGTCTGTTAACGTAGCTCGACGTTCTTGCAATTTTTTGAGACGCAGTTGAACCAATAGCCAAGGTTTACTGATGCTATTTGTTGCTTCAATATATTGTGCTAAGTCTTTACTATCCATATACCTTAACATCTAACTATTTTTAAGATACAGGAGGCAGTACCCTTGTAGCTTAGACTTCTAAGAGAAGTCGGGAAAAGGGGAAAGGTTTCAAATACATCCAAATCCCCTTACCCCTTAACCTTTTCCCAGACCACAAGAGAAGTTCATACTGCTTATCCGAACCGTATTGAGTCCTGATTATGAGTCTTGGTTGAGAGTTTGTAAATCTTCTTCGACTACGCGCAACACCCGTGCAATGTATTCTGCACGCAACTTTTCTCGTTGATTAATTACTTTGGCCTCTGGTTGATAACCTTCAATTTCACTAGTGGATAAAATACCTTTAGCTTCTAGCAATCGTTCAATGGTATCGAGGCGATCGCGTAGTACAGATACTTCACCAGTTAAAGCCATAACCATCGCCAATAATTTATCAATTTGCGGATTCTCTAAGTAAACTGGTCGTTTACCCTTGGCTGTTTTTGCCATCTGAACTCCAATTCTTTAAAAAATAAAATGCCTTTTGATTCTGAATTCTGTATTCTGAATTCTGAATTCTGAATTCTTCTTCAATAAAGAAATCAAAACACAAACTTGTAAATTCCCTTAATTCAAATTAGGGAATTTACAAGTTTGCCTATTCCCTGTTCCCCGTTCCCTGTTCCCTCCTAATTCACTTAGTTGCAGCAACTACAAACCAAGTACCAAAACTCTTGGACTTATCGCCTTGAGCTTTCCATGCACCATTAGGAACAAATTTCTCAAATGTCTTATCTGCTGAAAAACCCGCCTCAGTGGCTACGGTGACCAAATCCAAATCGCGTACAGCACTCCAGAAGGGTTCATTGTTGTTAGCAGTTTCCCAATCAAAAACAAACTGCATGTAGGCATCCATGTGACGATACAAGGGTGCTTCTACATGCAGCATCATTCCACCAGGAGCCAGTAGACGATAACATTCTTGCATCACCTTACGCACGGCTGGCGGAGGAATTTCATGTAGCAAAATGTGAGAAACCACTAAGTCAAAGGATTCATCTGCAAAGTTGGTGTGTTCGGCATTTTGTTGAGAAAAGTGTACGCGTTTGCCCAAAGATTCGGCTCTTGCATGACCATAACGCAGCATAGAAGCGCCAATGTCTATGGCGTGGACTTCTGCATCTGGGTAAGCATCTACATAGGGCAATGTACTGTGACCTACAGAACATCCCATATCGAGAATTTTTCTCGGTCGAAAGTCGGGAAACTCTGGTAAGAGATAGTTTTGGACTAGAGATAGCCCCATATCATCGTTGAGTGGCCCCAACCAACCCACACCATAAACATAGGCACCGCGATCGTAAACTGCACCGGCGGTGACATCATCAGCAATAAATTCGCTGTGATATCCCCCAGGCATACAATGAATATCCACAGCTTTTTGATAAGTAGGTGTTGAAAAATTTGGGTCGAGAGTTAAAGTACCTAGTTCGCCACCTTTGTCTTTAGCACGTTCAATCAACTCTGGCAGTTGCCTATCAACGCTGGTATTTACAGCATCCCATAACATTTCTTGGCTGATTCGTTTCAGGACACCAGTCCAACGATAGTAGGGTTCGTCCTCCATTGCTTGCCGAATTTCATAACGGTTCTGGGGAGGACGTTGGTGTTCTCGCTCAAACTTCGGCTTGGCTACTTTTTCATAGATTACTTTATTGCCAGGAGAGAGATTCCGAAAAATGTGTAATTTTAAACTTTGGACAAACTCTTGGCGTGCCAACTCATCTTGAGTGGTTTTCGGTAGCATAGGGTGTTGGAGTTGTTGATCCATTGTTAGTTTCTCCCCTAGATTTAACGTATATTTACTTATGCAGGATTTAAAAATTTGGCTACTGTTTGCACATCTTTATCACCGCGTCCAGAGCAGTTGATGATAATTCGAGGACTGTCGGTGAGTTGGGGACACAGAGTTTCCAAGTAGGCGATCGCATGGGCTGTTTCCAATGCGGGAATAATTCCTTCTAATTTCGATAATCGCTGGAAGGCTGCTAAAGCCTCTGCATCCGTGACGCTATAGTATTCCGCCCGACCAATATCTTTTAAATAGCTATGTTCTGGCCCCACACCGGGATAATCTAACCCCGCACTAATTGAGTGTGCCTCAATAATTTGTCCGTCCTCGTCTTGCAGCAAATAGCTCATGGCTCCGTGTAATACACCAACTCGCCCTTTTGTCAAGGTAGCTGCATGTTTTTCCGTGTTGACGCCTTCTCCAGCTGCCTCAACTCCAATTAAGCGTATATTAGGTTCATTGAGAAATTCATAAAATAGTCCCATAGCATTGGAACCGCCACCTACGCAGGCCATGAGGATATCAGGCAATCCACCCCATTTTTCCAATGCTTGGGCGCGGGTTTCTTCACCGATGACTGCATGGAAATCACGCACCATCATCGGGTAAGGATGAGGCCCTGCCACTGAACCCAAGATGTAATGAGTAGTTTCCACATTCGTCACCCAATCCCGAATTGCTTCGGAAGTGGCATCCTTGAGGGTTCCGGTTCCTGCTTCCACCGGACGTACTTGTGCGCCCATCAAGCGCATTCTAAAGACATTCAGCGCTTGGCGTTCCATATCATGAACGCCCATATAAATTACGCATTCGAGTCCAAAACGAGCGCAAACCGTAGCTGTGGCTACTCCGTGTTGTCCAGCACCAGTTTCGGCAATAATTCGCTTTTTGCCCATACGCTTTGCTAACAATACCTGACCAAGGGCATTGTTAATTTTGTGAGCGCCAGTATGATTTAAATCTTCACGTTTTAAGTAAATTTGTGGCCCGGTGCCATCGGGACGGGCATAATGAGCGCTCAGGCGTTCGGCGAAATACAATGGTGTGGCACGTCCTACATAGTCCCTTAACAACTGCTGTAGTTCTGCTTGAAACCCAGGATCGTTGCGGTACTGCTGATAAGCTGTTTCTAACTCAGTAAGAGCAGGCATTAGCGTCTCAGGTACATACTTACCGCCAAAGCGTCCAAAGCGGCCTAGCGCATCGGGAACTTGAGTAGTTGAATTTGTAGACAGGGGAGTAGTAGTCACAGGCTAATTTTGATGAGGGAAATAACTTAATTATTATAAGAAAGTCTAGGCCTATATGTGGATTGTAGGAGTGTGACAAAATTTAACTGTGGTTAAAGCCCTGTAAATCACTTTAGAACTTCAAACCAAATCTCCAGATCTTACTTACGGCGAGTTTTATCAATGCGGCAAGAAAGACATTCTCACAATTGTCAAAGGTAAATTTATGTCGTTAGTGAGGATTAATCTCTCAGAAGAAATATTTAGCGATCGCCCCAGGAATCTAGAAAAATTAAAGCACCTAGACTGTAGAGGTAGTTAAACCGTGAGGAATTGCCTGCTATAATTAATTTTTATTTACTTTGAGATAAATTTTCCACTGCTTTGAAATTTTTATTAAGAAAAATTTTATGTCTTCTTCCAATTCCAAATCTTCTGATAAAAACTTTGTCTACCGCGAATTTGGTAACGATAACTCAGCCGCCATAGAAAGACCAATTCCAGAATTGCCTCCACAACAACAAAATTTGAGAGTACAAGCGACCCGCGCCGGACGCAAAGGTAAAACCGTCACTGTGATTACCGGTTTTCACACCAAACCAGAAACCTTGGCAGATTTACTCAAACAGTTGAAAACTCAGTGTGGCACAGGCGGAACAATTAAAGATAACGAAATTGAAATTCAAGGCGACCACAAACAGAAAATTGTCGAGATTTTGACCAAGCTAGGCTACAAAGCCAAAATCAGCGGCGGCTAATGTCTAAATCAGTGCGGTTTACCGAATATCAACCCCAATTTAAATTCACAAGACCGATGTTATCTTTGAGGAGTGTTGTAAATATAAACATGCTTGAAGGGTGATGTAATAACTTGCCTAGCAAGCTGTTTGTCATGAAATTAACAGGAGGTTTAAATGGATTTAGTTCGGATTCTGTGTGCAATTTTCCTACCGCCTTTGGGAGTTTTTTTGCAAGTAGGTTTTGGTATAGACTTTTGGATTAATATACTTTTAACGCTGTTTGGTTACATTCCTGGGATTATTCACGCAGTGTGGATTATTGCGAAGAAATAATGATTTTAAGGGTTAGTTGAGTGTACCAATTTCGGCGTTAAAGATGCTGAAGAAAGTTTGTGTAGAGGTGATTGATGAATTGCCTCTACAGAATGAATTCAGAACTCAGAATTCAGAATTTAGAATTAATAAAGTTTAGATATAGAAACTTGATAAATTAATCAACTGGTCTTAGTGAATTCAGTAGAACGACTTGAAAAAATTAAACTATGTTAAGTAATGCAAAAAGTTTTGTATTTAGTTTGTAGTAAGGACTTTAGTCCTTATTAGAGGACTAAAGTCCTTACTACAAACCTTTAATTATTTACACTGCTCTACTTAGTTGTGAGAATTTAACTTATAATTGTGGCGATCGCTTTTCATTAAAAAAGTACTTGTGAAGAAAAATATTAGCGGATGCTCTCAATCTTCAAGGGTAATTATCGGATCTCTGATTGAGAGAATACGCTGCCAATGTTGATGGATCAGGTAATTATAGTGACTCCTCCCGTATCCAAATCGTAACGACCGCCGACAATTTTTAATTTACCGGATTCTAAACGCTCAGTTAAGAGTTGCGATCGCTTCAGTCTGGCAATTTGATATTGCACGTTGGCAACCACAGCATTTTCCACCGCGTCCCCTGGCTGAAGTTTGGCATTTTTCACCACTGGCTTAATTGCCTCAACAAAGCTACCAATATCGCCGAGTAAGGCTTCATTTTTCACAGCTGCGGTAACGGCTCCACATCGCTCATGACCAAGCACCATCAGCAGTGGCGTACCTAATAAAGCAACGGCATATTCGATACTACCCAAGGATTCTGGCGTGACAATATTTCCGGCGAGGCGGACATCAAAGATGTCTCCAATACCCTGGTCAAAAATAATTTCTGCGGGTACTCGTGAATCCGCGCAACTCAGGACAGTTGCAAATGGATGTTGTGCTTGAGCAACTTCCTGCAATCGAACCGCAGTTTGATCGGGATATTGGGGTTTATGCTCAACAAATCGCTGATTTCCGTCTATTAACTTTTGCAATGCGGCGTCGGGACTTGGAGTTTGAGGAGGCAATTGTGCGGCTTTTACTTGTTCAACTCGCCAGAGGAAATCACTGGCAGTTAGCATCATTCCGAATGCTCCTGTGACCCCTAACTTTAAAAAGTCACGACGTTCCATGAAATGTTTCATTGGATTTATATTTCTTTTATAAAGATGCAACACATTTCATCGAGCGAATTTCCATTACGTCGGAAACGTAACAAGTGCCTCCAAACTTGTTGAGCAGTGGTCTGATGTTTTCAACAACAGGTTTGAGTTGTTCTGGCATACAAAACGCGATGATGTAGACATTATCAAGCATGGTCATGTCTAAATCTTCCGTTGTTCCTCGCAATCCTTTGCCAGCAACATTTCGGATGACAGCGTGACCGTGTACACCAGACTTGTCTAGGGTATCTAATATTTTGCCAAGCTCAAAAGAGTTGGCGATAATCTCTATCTTTTTCACTAGATGCATGTTGTTACCTCCAAAACAGGTTAATTCCGTAGAGATATAACGGAATTCCCACAATGATATTGAACGGGAATGTCACTGCTAGAGCTGTAGAAACGTAAAGACTAGGGTTTGCTTCTGGAACAGTCATCCGCATGGCAGCCGGCACAGCAATGTAAGAGGCACTAGCACACAACACTGCGAATAAAAGGGAATCACCCTGAGGCATACCGATAAATTTGGCGATCGCCAACCCAATAACCGCATTAACTATCGGAATTAGTATTGCAAATAAAATCAGAAAAACTCCGGTTTTTTGCAAGTCTTTAATTCTCTTGGCAGCAACTAGTCCCATATCCAAGAGAAAGAAGCTGAGAACACCATAAAATATCCCCTGAGTAAAAGGTTCTAAAGTTTTCCCGCCACGTTCTCCTGTTAAGAAGCCTATTATCAGGCTACCAACTAAAAGAAAGACTGAACTGTTAAGAAATGCTTCTTGCAAAACTTCTCCCCAGGCAAATTCTCGCTTTTCATCCACAGAGAATAGATTCACTAGAATTAGACCAACAATGATGGCTGGAGATTCCATCAAGGCCAGAGCTGCTACCATGTAGCCATCAAAAGTAATGCCAAGCTCGTTGAGAAAGGCACTAGCGGTGATGAAGGTCACAGCACTGATAGAACCATAAGTTGCAGCGATCGCCGCAGCATCGTAAATATCTAACTTGAGCTTGAGGATAAAAAACGTATAAACCGGAACTACACAAGCCATCAACATGGCTGCTATCAGTGTCAGAATTACTTCCTGAGTGATTCCGCTTTTGATCAGTTCTACCCCTCCTTTAAAACCAATCGCCAATAGCAGATAAAGCGAAAGCAGTTTCGGCACTGGTGGAGGAATTTCTAGATCTGACTTGACAAAAACCGCAGTCATACCTAGAAAGAAAAACAGCACTGGGGGATTGAGGATGTTGGATACTATCAAGCTGACATCCATTTCCACCCCTCCTGATGCTTGTAATGTTGGGAATTAGAGAAATTTTTCATCTCAAAAAATTTAATGGCTCGATCATGATGTATCGTGTCTTGTTACCCCATGTCAATTAGACGATGAAAAAGTTGACCTACTAGAGATGGAGTTTTTGGGTATGGGGTAATGAGGAGTAATTGATTCACCAATTCACAAATTTTGACTTCTTTTTTAAGAAAATGTAATTAAAAACTGAAATACTCTTGCATAATTCCCCAATCAACCTCTGATAAATGTAAAACAGTAAATTTTACAAGTCTGTTTTTGATCGCGGTAATTACCAACAGCTAACTCTTTTCCCATATCAGCGAAAAATATACTACTACTGGGTTTTTATCCCATAAATTTATAATTCTGTATTTCTCTTACAAATATTGAGAGAGGTCAAGTTTAAGGATAGCCTTGTAGTGAATTATTTCGAGGTTAGGTCTGTATTGGACTAACTGCAAAGCTCTATGAAAACCTAACTTTAATATGGGGTCATTTCCAACTATGAAAATTTGAGGATTAGTTTTATGACACAGCCAAGTTTGCCCCAAGATGATAGCCCTGAGCAACAGTTACAGCGAAAGCAAGAGATTGCACGTCAACGGGAAGATTATCAATATAGCGAAACAGCGGGAATACTTTTGATTAAAGAATTGCCACAGTCAGAAATGTTTTCATTTAAATATTTACTGGAGCGAGATAAAAGTTTAATATCATTAATCGCCAATACTTTGGCAACTAATATTGATAATGTTTTCGATCCCTTCGATAGTTTAGAAGACTATCAACAGATGTTTCCACTGCTGCCCAAACCTTCGACATTGCAAACATTCCGCAACGATGGTGTTTTTGCTCGTCAGCGCATTGCTGGTGCTAACCCGATGGTAATTGAGCGGGTAGTGGGAAAATTACCCGATAACTTCGCAGTTACAGATGCCATCTTTCAAAAAATTATGCTAACTCAAAAGACATTAGCACAGGCGATCGCAGAGGGCAGAATTTTCATCACCAATTATCAGGGGCTTGATGGACTCACTCCAGGAACCTACGAACAAGGAACAAAAACCATTGCTGCTCCCTTGGTGTTGTACTGCTGGAAACCCGTAGGTTATGGAGATTATCGCGGAAGTTTGACTCCAATTGCCATTCAACTCAATCAGCAACCCCATCCAGAAAACAATCCAATTTATACACCAATGGATGGAATGCATTGGTTTATGGCAAAAATCTATGCTCAGATGGCTGATGGCAACTATCATGAAGCTATCAGCCATCTGGGACGAACTCATTTGGTATTAGAGCCATTTGTCTTAGCAACTGCCAATGAACTAGCACCTAATCATCCTCTTTCAGTGTTGCTAAAACCCCATTTTCAATTCACCCTAGCAATCAATGAACTGGCACGGGAACAATTGATCAGCCCAGGTGGCTACGCAGATACCCTGCTAGCTGGAACCCTGGAAGCCTCCATCAGCGTTATTAAAGCAGCTATTAAAGAATATCTGGAAAACTTCAGTGAGTTTGCCTTGCCCAAGGAATTAACTAGGCGAGGAGTGGGGGAAAGCGATGTGGATGGACAGGGAGAAAACTTTTTGCCGGACTACCCCTATCGGGATGATGGTTTGCTATTGTGGAAAGCAATTGAGGCTTACGTTAGCAATTATTTAGATCTCTATTACACATCTCCAGTCCAGATTATTAAGGATACAGAACTACAGAATTGGGTGCAAAAGTTAATATCTCCAGAGGGGGGTGGTGTCAAAGGATTAGTGCTCAATGGTCAATTGCAAACTGTGGAACAGTTAGTGGCCATCGCCACCCAACTAATTTTTATCAGTGGGCCTCAGCATGGTGCGGTGAACTATCCCCAATACGACTACCTCGCCTTCGTACCCAATATGCCGTTAGCCACTTATGCACCACCTCCCAGCCGCGATCGAGAAATTAATGAAGCCACAATCCTGAAGATTCTCCCCCCACAAAAGCTGGCAGCAAAGCAACTAGAGTTGATGAGAACTCTCACTGTTTTCCAACCAAATCGCTTGGGCTATCCAGACAAGAACTTTGTCGATGTCCGCGCTCAGAATGTTTTGCGGCAATTCCAGACAAAATTACAAGAAATTGAGCAAGTTATTAATCAGCGAAATCAGACCCGCCTTGAACCTTATACATTTCTTTTACCCTCGAATGTACCTAATAGCTTAAATATTTAGCTTTAACGGCTAAAAGTCCCACACTGTACTGTCAGTTCAGTATGGGAAGTTCGCTCTTTCTTGTTCGTACCAGTGAAGATTTTCAGGTAGCAGTTCTCGACTGAATACAATACACACCATTTGTAGAGGCACGGCAGTCCCGCGCCCTAATAAACTAATGGACGCTAAAAAAGCATAACTACACTAGCGTGGTTGTTGACTGTTAACCCTTAACTGTCAACAGTCAACAATCTAATCGAGTCAATGTGCAACTTCAATGCAGAATAGTTAATCTGAATTCTTGTTTTGAAAGTCGAATTTACAAAGCCAAAAAAAAGGAATAGACAATATGTCTACAAATTCAAAATTTGAATTTGTATTAGGTATTTTTTTGCAAGCAAGAATTGGAAAATGGTAAATAAAAAATGACCAATGATATTAATCACATTCCTGGGCCTGCTCCTCAATTTTTAATTGGTAATGCTTTAGATTTTGTGGGTACGCCCTCTCATATCAGATTGTATGAATATGCCTTGGCTTATGGCGATATTATGCGCTTTTGGTTATTCAATCAAGCCAGTATTTTGATTAATGATCCAGCCTTAATTGAGCAAGTCTTAGTGAGCGATCGCGATTCCTATTATAAAAATTCTCCCCGAAAAGCAGCAGAACCAGTGATGGGAGACAGTCTTTTCTTAAGCAATGGTCGAGATTGGGAATTTAAACGCCACAATCACCCCTTTTCAGCAACCCACATCAATAACTATTTTGAGCAAATTTTGCCGATTATTCGAGAAAC
>Ga0314811_100067_pt1 | contig 18117 bp, 20 predicted proteins | sample STEome_7_FD_202340 | JGI IMG/M metagenome (GOLD analysis project Ga0314811, IMG submission 202340) | Metatranscriptome of soil surface biofilm microbial communities from soil inoculated with nitrogen-fixing consortium DG1, State College... ...
ATGTATAATTCGCATAGTTTTTGACATATGTATAAAAAATAAAGATAAGTAACTAAAAGTAGCCAGTAGCGTGTAAAATTTACAAATTGCTACTGACCAATAGCTCATTTATTCAGCCACTTAGCTTTAAAGACTTATTCAGTAACAACTTAATAAATCGGGATAAAAGAAGATAAGAATTAGGTAAACTCTGGGTGATACTTTACAAAAAATTTTGCAACATATTTATAATTAAATATGGACAACAAACTTTCATCAGGTCAAAAATATGACACACTCTTCACCAGAAAGAATAGTGAGACGTGGGAGAGTATTTCCGGAAATTCAATGGACAGATGCACAAAAAGCTCAAGACAAAGCCAGAAGACAGGCATTTTATGAACGTTGTTGGGTGATTTTTGAGCGTTTAAAACCAGAAATACTAGATAAATACTATGGTTGGTATATTGCCATTGAACCTGATAGTGGCGATTATTTTATCGATCGTGATAAAGAAGTAGCAAGTAAAATGGCCAGAGAAAAATATCCTCATGTGATTCATCATATTTTTGGCATTAATGAAACCGGAGTTAGTGGCAGAATATGATTGAGGGGAGATTTGGAGAAAATGGACAAATTTATTTTGAAATTGATTTAATTGGTAAGGATGGTATTAGTTTTCCTGTAGAAACAATGTTAGATACAGGATTTACTGATTTTTTAGCCATGAATAAACAAGATGTACAAAGTCTTGAGTGGGATTTTTTAAATCAAGATAAATTAAGAACTGCTCAAGGAGAAACTGAATTTGATGTTTATAGTGGTAGGATAATAATAGATAATCAAGAATCGGAAATTCCTGTATTTGCTGGAGATGAAATACAGGAAATTTTACTAGGTTCTCAATGGCTTAAATTATTTATATTGGTTGCTAACTATAGCCAAAATCTAGCCACTTTAGAGTTAATTTAATCAAGAATTTCTATATGGCGATCGCCGCCCTGTGCAAATTGCGTAAGCCCTGTAAGTATGTCGTTAAATTTAGAACTTACGCATTGACAAAAATAGTTTGACTTCTGAATACTAAATTCTGACTCCTGAATTCTCCTCTACTACGATTCAATCAACACAAGTTTACGAACTTGAGAATTTTTTCCCTGAGTGCGACGTGATAAAGTAGCACTGAGCAAAAACTTCCAAGACTGAGGAGAAAGAGCAGACAAATCAATCATTGACAGAAAACTTTGAATATTTTTTTGCTTGAGCGCCACTATACTCCAATGTAGTTTCAGATAATTTTTTATATCCTGAAAACGGGGAATTTTTAGACGATGTTCTTCATTTACTAAAGCGTAAATTTTCTCTTTCATTAAAATATTTGTTGCCAACCGTCGAGCTAAAGAAAATTTTTGATTATATGCACCAGTCCAGATAGTACGATAAGCAAGACATTGATTTAAGAAAATAGCATCACCAAATTGAGCAATCTTAATCCAGGAATCGATGTCATCACAATTAGCATCAAGTGTGGAATCCCAACCACCAGTTTTCAAAAAAGCATCGCGCCGACAAGCTACTTGTACGGGTGTACCAAAGGGTACAAGCTCTAACAGCATCCCGTAGTGAATATCGGCTTGTGGGATATAAAAAGCTAAACCAGGGCCAACTTCGGGAGTGCGGGAAAGTTCCACTTCATTAGCATCTACTTGAGCCGCAACACAAGAGCAGATTACAGCATCGGGGCGAAGGGCGATGGCCTTGGTTATTTCTTCTATACAATTAGCAGCAAGATAGTCATCATCATCGAGAAACTTAATCCAATCGCCACTAGCTTTGGCAACTCCAGCATTTACCGTTGCTGCATGACCTTGGTTAACTTCATTGCGATGATAAACAATTTTATCGCCTAAGCTTTGAATATAGGCTTGAGTGTCATCAGAAGAACAATCATCAGCAACAACCACCTCACACTCAATGGTTTGATTGCAAGCCGAATCAATTGCTCTTTTGAGCAAGTCTAAGCGATTATAAGTAGTAATCACAACACTAAATTTCATAAATTCATACCTGTGGTGTAGCATTTTGCAATATAGCTTTCATTTTCAGGCTGTTGTATCAGTGAAATTAAGTAGAACGACCTCAACATTGGTAGTAGAAGTAAAACACAAGGCAGTCCAGATAAAGCAAGTTTCACACCCAAACATGAAAGTAGTCTTTTCCCCATTCCCCACTTTCTAGTACTCTGCTAACCCAAAAATGCGCTCCTTTCCCCTTTCCTCTTTCCCCTTTCCCCTTTAAAGAGCTAAGTAACGAAAGCGAACTACTAGTCAGGAAGGAATGTAATTTAAATGCGTGACAGCTTAGGATTATCGATTTATAATTGACGATTGTGAGTTTTTTTTCAGCAAACAGAAAGACTATGAATGCTCAAGAAATTATCCGCTCCATTGAAGCGGAACACCTAAAATCAAATCTGCCCGATATATATGTGGGCGATACAGTAAAAGTAGGAGTAAAAATCAAAGAAGGCGATAAATACCGCGTACAGCCTTACGAAGGAGTGGTGATTGCCAAGCGCAACGGTGGTATCAACGAAACTATTACAGTGCGTAAAGTTTTTCAAGGTGTGGGTGTTGAGAGAGTCTTTCTGTTGCATTCTCCCAGGATTGAGAGCGTCAAAGTCTTACGTCGCGGTAAAGTACGCCGTGCCAAATTGTATTATCTGCGCGATCGCGTCGGCAAAGCAACTCGGATCAAGCAACGCTTCGACCGTCCTTTGTAGTTATCCTGACGATAAAGTATGGGAGAAATCTCAAGGCTCAAGCGGCATTTGCCGCTAGCTTGTTTTATCAATAAAATTCTGCTATGATTAAAATCTCGTGTTGTGTTAAAATAAAATTTAATTCAACGCGATAGCTGAATCCAAAACAGCTTGTGCGCTCTTAGTTCAGTTGGTAGAACGCAGGTCTCCAAAACCTGATGTCGGGGGTTCAAGTCCTCCAGGGCGCGCTCAAGAGCAAAAACAAAGCCCGAAATAATTACGCAAGCTGCTAAAATAGCAGTTGGTGTTAATAGTTTCGGGCATAGCTATTGCATTTGCAGTTGTTTTGCTTTCGGTAAGTAAAATAAAGTCGAAGTTGCAAACCAGGACGACTGAATTTTAGATTTTAAATTTTAGATTTTGGATTGAGAAGAAATCTAAATATTTAAATACACGGACAAACTAAAATGTCAAGTTGAGCGTCCTTGCCCTCAATTGGGTAAATCCAAAATCCAAAATTGAGTAACAAACGGGGGATAAACGGTCGTGGCCAAAAAAAATGAAGCAGAATTGCCAGAAACCACAAACGGGTTTAGCTTCGGCAACTTCATACAAGGAACCAAAGAAGAACTTGAAAAAGTAGTTTGGCCTAGTCGCAAACAGATAGTGAGCGAATCCGCCGCCGTATTGTTAATGGTGGCGCTCTCGGCATCTTTGATATACTTGGTCGATGGATTGTTTGCTTGGGCAGCAAAACAGGTGTTCTAATGAGTTTTGCAACAGAGGAACCACGCGACTCAACGTTGCAGCCAGAGGAAACAAGTGAAACAGCAGAAACAGCGTCAAAAGAAGCACGTTGGTATGCTGTACAAGTCGCCTCAGGCTGTGAAAAGCGTGTAAAGACTAACCTAGAGCAGCGCATTCAAACATTTGATGTCGCTGATAAAATTATCCAGGTGGAAATTCCCCACACACCAGCGGTTAAAATCCGCAAAGATGGTAGTCGCCAGCATACAGAAGAGAAAGTTTTTCCAGGCTATGTGCTGGTGCGGATGAAAATGGATGATGATACTTGGCAGGTGGTACGAAACACCTCCCACGTGATTAATTTTGTTGGTTCAGAACAAAAACGTGGCAGTAGTAAGGGTCGCGGACACGTAAACCCCATACCACTGAGTGCTTCAGAAGTAGAACGCATCTTCAAACAGACGAGCGAACAAGAGCCGGTCGTTAAAATCGACATGGCTACTGGTGATAAGATAATTGTGCTTTCTGGCCCATTCAAGGACTTTGAAGGCGAGGTGATTGAAGTCTCTCCAGAGCGGAGTAAGCTTAAAGCCTTACTCTCGATATTTGGTAGAGATACACCAGTAGAATTGGAATTTAATCAGGTAGAGAAACAGAGCTAAATAAATGGCGAAGAAAGTAGTGGCGGTCATTAAACTGGCCTTAAATGCTGGAAAAGCCAACCCAGCACCGCCAGTGGGCCCCGCCTTGGGTCAACATGGCGTCAACATCATGATGTTCTGCAAAGAGTACAACGCCAAAACAGCAGACCAAGCTGGAATGGTGATACCTGTAGAAATTTCGGTTTTTGAAGACCGGAGTTTTACATTTGTACTCAAAACGCCACCAGCGTCAGTACTGATTCGCAAGGCGGCGAAGATAGAAAGAGGCTCTAACGAACCCAACAAAAAGAAAGTTGGTAAAATCACCAGAGCGCAATTGCAAGAAATAGCCCAAACCAAACTTCCTGACCTCAACGCCAACGACATCGAAGCGGCTATGAAGATTGTGGAAGGAACCGCTAAAAATATGGGTGTAACAGTTACGGATTAAAAAAGTTATGAGTTATGAGTTATGAGTTATGAGTTATTGATATTTGACTCCTCACTTTTTACTCCTCACTCCTCACTTTTTACTCCTCACTCCTCACTCCTCACTTTTTACTCCAAAATATAAAATTGTATCGGGGGAGAGGCAAGGCTTCGGAATTACCCCAGGAGAGAAAAATGACAAAGAAAGTATCGCGTCGTTTGCAGGGGCTACAAGCGAAAGTAGAAGATAGGGATTATCAACCCCTAGATGCTCTAGCCCTGTTAAAAGAAACAGCAACAGCTAAATTTCCTGAAGCCGCTGAAGCGCATATCCGGCTAGGAATTGACCCCAAATATACAGACCAACAGTTGCGGACAACGGTAGCACTGCCCAAAGGTACAGGACAAATTGTGCGAGTGGCGGTGATTGCTAGAGGTGAAAAAGTAACAGAAGCAACAAACGCTGGTGCTGATATAGCAGGTTCGGAAGAACTAATTGACGATATCCAAAAAGGCATGATGGACTTTGACAAGCTGATTGCCACACCCGATGTTATGCCACAGGTAGCGAAGTTAGGTAAATTGCTTGGGCCTCGTGGTTTGATGCCATCACCCAAGGGTGGAACGGTGACATTTGACATCGCAAGTGCGATCGCTGAATTCAAAGCTGGTAAATTAGAATTTCGTGCCGATCGCACTGGCATTGTCCATGTTATGTTTGGTAAGGCATCCTTCTCGCCTGAAGATTTGTTAGTCAACCTCAAGGCGTTGCAAGAAACAATTGACCGCAACCGTCCTTCAGGTGCTAAAGGTCGCTATTGGCGGACGTTTTATGTATCTGCTACTATGGGGCCAGCAATTAAAGTTGATATCAGCGCCCTACGAGATTTGAAACTAAGCGAAGCAGCATGATCGGAGTTAGGAGTTATGAGTTATGAGTTATGAATTTTATTCTTAACTCTTGACTCCTAACTACTCACTCCTAACTTAAATTAAATAGTCAAAGCCGGAGACAGCAGGTGCTAATAGCTTAATATCCTGCCGAGGTGAAAACTCTAATTGCCAGAATTCCCACCGATAAAGGTGCCAGAAGTATGGCCTCAGAAGTTTTACTAATCAACCCCGGCTATCTTAGCTGGGGTTTGTTGTTTTCGATTTAGTTAAGAAAAAAACACAAAAGTAGGGAAACGGCTGATTGTTTTGAGGAGGTGAGATAGGAATGGGTAGAACGCTAGAAAACAAAAAAGAAATCGTAGCTGACCTCAAAGAAACTTTGAGCCAGTCAAGTTTGGCACTGGTAATTGAATATCAGGGGCTGACCGTTGCTGAAATTACTGACTTACGGCGGCGGCTGCGTCCCAGTGGTGCTGTTTGCAAGGTAACTAAAAATACCCTGATGGGCATTGCCATTCAAGATCAGGAAAAATGGCAACCGTTGTCAGAACTGCTCAAAGGTTCTTCAGCTTTTTTGCTAGTCAAAGATGATTTTTCATCTGCAATTAAGGCTTACCAAGACTTCCAAAAAGCCACCAAGAAGACAGAACTTCGCGGCGGCGTGATGGAAGGTCGCCTACTCAAAGAAAATGATGTCAAGGCTTTAGGTGACTTACCATCTAAGGAACAACTCATGGGACAAATTGCTGGTGCAATCAATTCCTTGGCGACCAAGATTGCTGTGGGTATCAACGAAGTTCCAGGTTCGCTGGCTCGTGCTTTGCAGGCTGTAGCCGATGCAGAAAAAGACGGTAGTACCGAAACTGCTGCCGAATAGATTTCACAGATGTATCGATAGGTCAATAGTCAAAACTCAACAGTCAACAACTAATGACTAATGACCAATGACCAATGACCAAATAAATAATCAGAAATTACAGGAGTTATATCAATGTCAACTGCAACCGATGAAATTTTGGAAAAACTCAAAGGCTTAACTTTACTCGAAGCTGCTGAATTAGTTAAGCAAATTGAAGAAGCTTTTGGTGTGAGTGCTGCTGCACCTGTTGGCGTGGCCATTGCTGGCCCTGGCCCTGCTGCTGCTGTTGCTGAAGTAGCAGAAGAAAAAAACCGAGTTTGACGTGATTCTCGAATCAGTTCCAGCTGATAAGAAGATTGCCGTACTGAAGATTGTCCGCGAATTGACCGGTCTAGGACTCAAAGAAGCTAAAGACTTGGTGGAAGCTGCACCCAAACCAGTTAAGGAAGGTATTGCTAAGGATGCTGCTGAAGACGCTAAGAAGCGGATTGAAGAAGCTGGTGGTCAAGTAACAATTAAGTAGTTCCGATTAAATTACTACTTTTTTATCGAGAAGCTTGAATAATTCAGGCTTCTTTTTTTGGTGCAGGTCAAATTAGGGACTGACAAGTAACAAAATATTTCATTGATATTGTTGACTGTTGACTGTTGATTGTTGACTATTGGCTGATGGCGATCGCACTAAAGAAATCATTACACTTAAGTTAGTTGCCCTGCTAGTATTGACCGTCCCATAGAATCGATGACTCAACAAACTTCTAGAATCTGCATCCTTGGTGGAGGCTTCGGTGGTCTCTACACAGCCTTGCGTTTAAGCCAGTTACCTTGGGAATCTACACAAAAACCCGAAATTGTTTTGGTAGATCAAAGCGATCGCTTTCTATTTTCCCCCTTACTCTACGAATTACTCACTGGCGAACTGCAAACTTGGGAAATTGCCCCACCATTTGAAGAACTTTTACAAGGTACAGGGGTACGTTTTTATCAAGGAGTGGTATCTGGAATTGACATCGACCAGCGGCGGGTAAACTTACACGAAGGGCCACAAATCTCCTACGAACGATTAGTGCTGGCGCTAGGAGGAGAAACACCACTAGATTTAGTACCTGGTGCAGCAGCCTACGCCTACACATTCCGCACAATTTCCGACGCCTATCGTTTAGAAGAACGACTGCGATTTTTAGAAGAATCCGATGCTGATAAAATTCGAGTGGCGATCGTCGGGGCTGGTTACAGTGGTGTAGAGTTAGCTTGTAAGTTAGCCGACAGGCTAGGCGAGAGAGGACGCTTTCGCATCATTGAAATTGCCGACCAAATCTTGCGAACTTCCCCAGAATTTAACCGTGAAGCAGCCAAAAAAGCTTTAGATGCACGTGGCGTGTTTCTCGATTTAGAAACCAAAGTCGAATCCATCGAGCAAGATACCATCTCCCTAGAATATAAAAATCAAGTAGACACAATTCCCGTCGAATTAGTAATTTGGACAGTGGGAGTTCGAGTTGCACCAGTGGTAAAATCCCTTCCCCTCAAGCAAAATCAGCGCGGTCAAATCACCACTACATCTAACCTACAAGTCTTTGAACATCCAGAAATCTTTGCGTTGGGAGATTTAGCAGACTGTCACGACGCAGAAGGACAACAAGTACCCGCCACCGCTCAAGCAGCTTTCCAACAAGCTGATTACGTTGCTTGGAATGTGTGGGCTTCTCTTACCAATCGTCCTTTACTTCCCTTCCACTATCAAAACTTAGGGGAAATGATGGCATTGGGGAAAGACAACGCTACCCTCGCTGGCTTAGGAATCAAACTAGATGGGTCTTTGGCATACATCGGTCGTCGTCTTGCTTATTTATATAGGTTGCCAACTTTAGATCATCAGCTTAAAGTTGGTTTTAATTGGTTAGTCCGTCCTATTATAGAAACACTTTCTAAATAATATTGGGCATGGGGCATTGGGCATTGGCTAAACAGGGTATGGGGCTTTCCAGGGAATGGTGAAAGGGAAAGGCGTAAGGGGGAAAGGTTAAATTTATCCCTTTTCCCTTTACCCTTTAACCTTTCCCCTCCCTCCCCTCCCTCCCCATGCCCCATACCCCATGCCCCAGTCCCCATTATGGAACAACCGAAAGTTATTTTTTTAGATGCTGTGGGCACACTGTTTGATGTCAAAGGCAGTGTAGGTGAAGTTTATAGTCAAATAGCTGAAGAATTCGGCGTTACGGTTTCCCCTGAAACATTAAATAAAACCTTTATCCAAAGTTTTAAAGCTTCGCCACCGCCCATATTTCCAGATGCAGAATTGCAAGATATTCCCCAGCGTGAATTTGATTGGTGGAAGATAATTGCGTTGAATACTTTTGAAAGTGCAGGAGTTCTCAAGCAATTTTCTGACTTTTCGGCTTTTTTTAGCGAACTTTACATTCACTTTGGAACTGGCGAACCTTGGTTTGTCTATCCTGATGTCCTACCAGCTTTAATTAATTGGCGACAGTTGGGGATTAGTTTAGGAGTTTTGTCTAATTTTGACTCTCGAATTTATTCTGTATTGCAAAGTTTGGGATTGAGAGAGTTTTTTAGTTCTATTACTATTTCTACCCAGGTGCGTGCAGCTAAACCCGATCCTGAAATTTTTGCTATTGCTTTAAAGAAACATAAATGTCCTCCAGAAGGCGCATGGCATGTTGGCGATAGCATCGTCGATGACTATTATGGAGCCAAAGCCGCTGGTTTGAGAGCTGTTTGGATTAACCGTAGGAAATGATTGAGATGCGGCCAAGGAAAATTAAACAGGACTTATGGGAAATCATGAAAAAACAAACTGCAAAGGACGCATAGACACAAAGTAGCTTCCCACAGGGTAGGACACAAAGAAATAAGAGTTTCAGAGAGTTTTTGCGTAAATCCTATTAATTCTATGGACTTTGCAACTCCTAATTTCAGTATCCAAACCAGATAAGCGATCGTGCAAAATAAGTTATTTATTTAGGCAAGGGAACTCTTAAGGAATACAGCGATTTCTGTTGGATAAAAAGGCGAACTTCAGATATTCAGCGATAAAGCCAGATATTCAAAAATAGGCTTGAGATAAACATTTTTGCTCCCCCTGCCTCCCAATACGGTTTGGGGAAAGAGGTTTCAAATACATCCTTTACCCCTTACCCCTTAACCTTTTCCCAGACCACAACGGAAGTTCATAGTGCTTATCCGAACCGTATTGCCCTGCCTCCCCTGCCTCCCACTCACTACTCCCTTATTCCCCATGCTGACCTAACACTCGTATGATCGAGATATCAGCAAAACATAACAACCAGGTTTTTACAGTCAAACATGGGCAATATTTGGGAAATCGATTTTTACTCTCGTCCGATTTTGGACGACAATCAAAAAAAAGTTTGGGAAGTCTTAGTCTGTGAAAGTCCTTTGGATGTCAATAAACAAGCAGATTCTTTGTTTCGCTATGCTCAATATTGCCCCAGTAGCCAGGTAAATTCGGGCTGGTTGCGGACTGCATTGCAAGAAGCTATTAACCAAGCTGGAAAAGCGCCAATTAAAATTCGCTTTTTCCGCCGCCAAATGAACAATATGATTACGAAAGCTTGCCAAGATTTGGGAATTCCCGCCCAGCCAAGCCGCCGTACTTTAATTCTCAACCAATGGTTACAACAGCGGATGCAGGACGTGTATCCTCAAGAACCAGGGTATCAAGGAGGTACTAATCCCTCTGTCCGGTTAGAGAAACCTTTGCCGCAACGTTTACCAGATGCTTTGGAAGGACAGCAGTGGGTATTTGTGAGCTTAGCTGCCGAGGATTTGGCAGAAATGTCAGAGTGGGAAATTAGCTTTGGAGAAGCTTTCCCGCTAGAGTTGGCACAAGTATCACCTGAAACCCGTATTCCTGGTGTTTTATTTTTCTCACCTAGAGCCTTACCGTTGGCGGGTTGGATGTCTGGTTTAGAGTTGGCTTTTTTGAGAGTTGACACCAATCAAGAGACAAGATTGCTTTTAGAAACTGGTGTGAGTGAAAGCTGGATTGTGGCAAACATCAAAAAGCCTCAAACTTTAGCAGAAGCCAAAGGTTTTGAAGAAGCCAAGCAAAAAGCGAATGGAGTGCATTTTCTGGGCGTACAGTCCAATCCCCAAGCGGAATCATTTGCTGGTTTTTGGCTGTTGCAAGAGGTTAGTCTTTGAAAATGGGGAATGGGGAATGGGGCATGGGGCATAGGGCATAGGGCATAGCGCATTGAGAGTGTTGACTGATGACTGTTGACTAAGGAATTATTATTCTCTTCTGCCCCTCAGACCATCTCCCTCATCCTCCTCATCTCCCCATACCCCATGCCTCATGCCCAATGCCCCTTGCCCAATGCCCAATGCCCAATGCCCAATGCCCCTTGCCCAATGCCCAAAAATTGCGATCGCATAAGAAACGTTGAGACATGACAATGATTTGGGATAATTATCTGCGTCTATCAGCGTCGATCTGTGGTTGAAAATTGCAATTGCAAAAAGGGGCTGATGATTTTTTGGATAATTATCTGCGTCTGTTGGCGTTGATATGCGGTTCAAAATCCACAATTCACTAAGGGTCATGGGTTCTGAAAATTTGTCAAAAGATACACTAGCAGAAGAACTGCTCGAACTAGCGATCAAATCCGGTGCGGAAGCAGCTGAGGTGTATCAATCACACTCTCTTTCTCGTCCAGTTTTTTTTGAGGCAAACCGACTCAAGCAGCTAGAAACCAGCCAATCTGAAGGTACAGCGCTGCGGCTTTGGCGAAATGGGCGTCCAGGACTAACGGTGGCTTACGGTTCTGTCCCAGCCCAAGTGATGGTGGAAAAAGCTTTGGCTTTGAGCCAACTAAATCAGCCGGAAGCAGTGGAGTTAGGCTCTAATTTTCAGCCATCTTACCCAGATTTAGGGGAAAGTGTGCCAATAGAGGTTATGGTGGATTGGGGCAAGGAAGCCATCGCCCTTATCCGCGATGCCTATCCGGATGTTGTCTGCAATGGTGATTGGGAATGTGATGTTGAAACCACCAGGCTAGTCAATACTAAAGGTTTAGATTGCCATTACACTGACACCACCCTCAGTTGCTACATCTCGGCAGAATGGGTGCGGGGTGATGATTTTTTAAGTGTTTCTGATGGTCAAACCCAGCGGGGAGAACTTCATCCAGACAAATTGGCTAACCAAATTTTACAGCGATTAATTTGGGCAAAAGAAAATGTTTCATCTCCCAATCGCCGCGTCCCAGTTTTGTTTACTTCTAAAGCCGCCGATATGCTTTGGGGTACTGTACAAGCAGCTTTGAATGGTAAGCGAGTTTTAGAAGCAGCTTCACCTTGGGCAGAACGCTTGGGTAACCTAGTCATAGCACCAAGCCTCACCGTCTACCAAGATCCCCAAGCCGGCCCTTACAGTTGCCCTTTTGATGATGAAGGCACTCCGACTCAATTTTTAGTATTTATCCAAAACGGAACTTTAGAGAATTTTTATGGCGATCGCACCACCGGTCAGCAATTAAATACTCACACCACTGGAAATGGTTTTCGCCCTAGTTTAGGCAGCTATCCCACCCCTGGTTTATTTAATTTTCTCATCCAACCAGGATCGTTATCGCTACAAGAGTTGATTGAACAGTTGGATGATGGCTTAATCGTGGATCAAATGTTGGGTAATGGCGGCAGTATTTCTGGAGATTTTTCCATCAACGTTGATTTAGGCTACCGCGTCCAAAATGGTCATGTAATTGGACGCGTTAAGGATACTATGGTGGCAGGTAATGTCTACGCAGCTCTCAAGCAATCAGTGACACTCGGCAACGATGCTGATTGGAATGGTTCTTGTTATACTCCATCTCTCATAGTGGAAGGATTATCTACCACTGGGAGAAGTAATTAAATGGGGAATGGGGAATGGGAAAGGGGTAAGGGGGAAAGGTTAAATTTATCCGTTTACCCTTTACCCTTTCCCCTTTCCCCTATCTCCACTGCTCCCCTGCTCCCCAATCCCTACCCCCACTCCCTATTCCCTATTCCCCAATCCTTTATGTCTCATCCTATCCTCAATCAGCGCTTTCGCACTTGGTGGCAGCCTAGAAGAGGTTTGGCGATCGCTGAAGCTTGTGTTATCGGTTTGGTTGCGGCTTTATCTGCGGTGTTGCTGAAAGTGGGTTCGGGATGGCTGGGGACGTGGCGAGTCCAAAGTACTAGACTGTTACCTGTATGGCTGGCACTGCCGATAGTTGGTCTTGTACTGGGGTTTGTGGCTGGTATTTTGGTGGAAAGGTTGGCACCAGAAGCTTCTGGTAGCGGTATCCCCCAAGTTAAAGCCAGTCTGGCTAATGTACCCATTAGGTTATCTTGGCGTGTGGCTGGTGTAAAGTTACTCAGTGCCATCGTTACCATCGGTTCGGGTATGACTCTGGGACGCCAAGGCCCCACTGTGCAAGTGGGGGCTGGTTTGGCAGCAGGGATGAGTCGGTGGGTTCCCACTTCTCCAGATCATCGGCGGCAAATGATTGCAGCGGGGGCGGGGGCGGGTTTGGCAGCTGCTTTCAATGCCCCCATTGCTGGTGTTTTATTTATCGTGGAAGAGTTACTCCACGATTTGTCGGGGCTGACTCTGGGAACTGCGATTATCGCTTCCTTTATTGGTGGGGTGATATCCCGGCTTTTAGGTGGTGGCAGTTTCGATTTGAACCTGCAATTGGTGGAATCTACTAGTCAATTTTCTATCCCTGAAATTCCTTTTTTCCTCGTATTGGGTATTTTGGCGGGTTTATTCGGTGCATTATTTAATCGGGGAATTATATTTAGTATTAAATGTTATCAACGATTGCATATTAGTTTACCGCTGCGGGTGGCTTTGGCTGGATTTATCTCTGGTGTTGTGGTGGCAATGCTACCAGCTTCTTTCCGGGATAATACTGGTTTAAGAGAATATGTCATGACTGGAGTAGCCCATCCCTCGGTAGCGGCGATCGCTTTTGGGGCACAATTCATCCTTACACTGGTAGCATTTGGTTCGGGAGCGCCGGGGGGTTTATTCGCTCCTAGTCTGATTTTGGGTTCTTGTTTGGGACACATCATTGGGGTGTTTGAGTTCTACATCACGGGAGGAGGTTCGCCCACTACTTATGCTCTGGCGGGTATGGGTGGATTTTTTAGTGCTGTCTCCAAGGTGCCAATCACAGCAATTGTGATTGTGTTTGAGATGACTACAGATTTCAATCTGGTACTACCTTTGATGATTGTTTGTGTAGCAGCTTACTTGGTTGCAGATAAGGTGATACCTGGTTCCCTTTACGAGAAACTTTTGGAATTGAAAGGTATTACTCTCAGCCAAGAAATTGCTGTGGAGGGAGCATTAACTAAGTTAACTGCCAAAGATGTGATGCAAGAACGGGTGGAAACTCTGGACGCAGAGATGAGCTTAGAAGAAGTTATGCAAGCTTTTAGCCGTTCCCATCATCGGGGTTTTCCCGTAGTAGAAGCTAATAAATTAGTAGGAATTGTCACGCAAACAGATTTGCTGAAAATTCGCGAACGCAATTTAGCCAACGATATTTTTTTAAAAGAAATTATGACGCCTGTCCCAATGACAGTAACACCAATCCACAGCTTGAGCAATGTTTTGTATTTACTCGATCGCTATCAAATCAGTCGCTTACCAGTGGTGGATGGACGAAAACTGATTGGGATTATTACCCGTGCAGATATCATTCGGGCGGAAGCAGATCATCTCAATGGTGATGACAGAAAACCGAAACTGCGTCCAGAACCTTCTTATGTAGTTTATCAAACGCGATCGCCCAGCATTGGTAGAGGTAGATTATTAGTACCTATAGCTAACCCCGAAACAGCAGCTATATTGTTGCAAATGGCAACAGCCATTGCCCGCGATCGCCATTATGAAATAGAGTGCATACAAGTAATACTAGTATCGCGCCACAGTTCTCCATCAGAAACACAAGTAAGAACAGCAAAAAGTCGTCGTCTCCTCCGTAAAGCAGAAGTCTTAGCCAAAAAGTGGCGAATTCCCCTGCACACACAAATTCGAGTTACCCACGATGTCGCCCAGGCAATTTTAGAGGCAATTAACGAACAACACATTGACCTACTATTGATGGGGTGGAAAGGTAACACATCTACTCCAGGACGGATTTTCGGCAACGTTGTAGACACAATAATTCGCCAAGCCACTTGCGAAGTAGTTTTAGTCAAGTTAGGCAAAACTCACCAAGATGCTGGGACAAACAGACGCGGGGACAACAAGAATTTATCACAAACACTCTCCGCGTCTCCGCGTCCCCCACTCTCCGCGTCTCCTTCCTCTCCCCACTCCTTTAACAGCTGGTTAGTTCCGATGGCTGGCGGCCCGAATTCACGAGTAGCGATTAAATTACTCCCGGCTTTAGTCACCTTGGGAAATAACCCAAAAATTCGTCTGACACAGGTGTTTAAACCATCCCAGTTGCAGCCAAACATGGCAGTTTTAGAAAATGCCATACGTGAGTTAATGCGCCGCCGCAAATTATCTAGTACTGTTGTTGGTGTACCAGTACAAGCTAATTCAGTTGCTGAAGGTGTGATTAAATTAGTGAAAACTGAAGGTTATGATGTCGTAGTTTTGGGAGCTTCCCGTGAGGGATTGTTGCAGCAGGCAATTCAAGGTAATATTCCAGAAGCGATCGCCTCTGGTGTAGAAAGTACAGTAATTCTCGTCAGAAGTGCAATTAGTAGTTAAATGGCAATAGGCTAATCAGGGTTTGAGCCTAGTTTGTTTTGATTTACATAGTTACCGTATTTAATTGCTTGAATTAGTGATAGAAGATACCAATAATCAAAGTAAAAATTATTGGTATTAAGATTGGGATAGCAACTACAAGTCCCCACTTGCCAAACTTAATTTCTTCACCCTCAGATTTTAAAAACGCAATCCAGCCTACAACTCCCATCAAAACCCAAATAAAGCCAAAAACCAGAAATATAACAAACACTGAATCTTGCATTTTTCAAAATACATAAGTAGAACGGTGTAAATAATTAAAGGTTTGTAGTAAGGACTAAAGTCCTTACTACGAACTAAATGCCAAGCTTTTTACATTCATTTACATAGTTTGGTTTTTTCAAATCGTTCTACATAATTATTTTCTGAAATTTTCATCGATCTAAGTTAATAGTAAGTGGCACTCCTTGTTTCAATCCACGTTTTTAAGTGTGGGTGTCTTCTGCCTTCTGCCTTCTGCCTTCTGCCTTCTGGACTGTTACCCCGACCTTATTTTCTACTAAACCAAATAAGTTGGCTAATCTGGTACGAAACTGGCTAAATTCATAAGCTTCAAGAGTTTTTTGTCGCAGATATTCTGGTTGATAAACCACTGAATTAGAGTAATTACCTTGCAAGATTTGAATGAGCTTGTCAGCAATTTCTTCGATGTTATCGGGGTCAACTAAACATCCCAATTTACCTTGGGCTAATGGGTCTACAGAACCATCTTGATTACCAGCCAATACGGGTTTGCCACAAGCTAAGGCTTCGAGATAAACAATACCAAATCCTTCTCCTTTACTAGGCATAGCAAAAACATCGCAGAGATTGTAATGAGCGCGCAATTCTTCATCTGGAACAAATCCAGCAATGGTAATGGAATCTTCCAGGTTTAAGCTGTTAACTAAAGTTTTAATTCTAGGTAAGTCATCTCCTTTACCTACAAGAATAAAGCGGACATCTGGAATTTGCGATCGCACTTTCACTAATGCATGAATAATTTGGTCATAGCCCTTATATTTTGCCATGCGTCCCAGGCGGGTGACGGTGAGAATTACAGGCTGGTTATCTTTTAAATTGTAGCGTTTGAGCAAGTCAGTAGGTTTTGGTTTGATTTGAAATTGTTTAGCATCAAATGTATTTGGCAAAACTACTATTTTTTGAGAATCAATATCTGTTTCTGCAAGCAAGCGCTGGCGAGTATAGTTACTAACGCTAATAATTCTGTCTGCTTTTTTTAAAGCTAATTTTGTAATTTTGTTATCAATTTCCCACACTTCTAAGCCGTGAGCAACTACCCAATATGGAATTCCTGTTATCAGTTTGAGAACATAACAAGCGGTGGCATAGTTGACATGGGTTGAGATAATTATGGTAGGACGTTGCCAAATACCCAAAATGATTATTTTGATGGCAAGTAAAAGAGTTTGAAATAATCTTGGTAAATGCCCAAAATAATGAAATTTAGTTACATCTAAAAATTGTAAATTTCGCTCTTGTTTTAAATTGTGTTTATCGTATTTGAGAAATACATCATAATTAGCTTCCGGATATAAATCTTGTAATGCTTTCAGCAAAAATATTGAATAAACTTGAATACCACCCTTAAAACCAAATATATTGGGAAATATTAAGTGGAAATGATATTTTTTTCTCATTTTTGTGTTCAGCATTGCAACTAATTTAACCTGTTAGCTAAGATGACAAAATTATTAAATTTCAGAATTCAGTAGTGGAGTCAGCGATTGCATTTGGGAATTTGATGACACAATTTTCCTCGAATTGATGGCTGCTGCTAGAAAATAAAATTCAATTGTTGTAAAGGTATAATCTTCGGCAAAAAAATCTGGTAATTGAGATGCTAAAAACATCATAATTGGAGCGATCGCCACAGGATTAGCATGTTTAACTTTCGATGCAATTATCACTAAAAAGTTAACAAAAATGAGTAATCCCGGAATTCCTTCTTCTACTAGCACATTTAAAAATATATTGTGTGCGTGAAAACCTTTAGGCCCAAAAACTTTGGTTCCTATATGTTCTGCAAAAACTCCTACACCTATACCAGTAAGTGGTCTTTTAATAGTTTCAATAATCGCTGCTTTCCAAAGGGCAAATCTTGACAAAGCTGTTCCCACAGGACTAGGAAGTACAATATCACTCGGACTGCTGGAAAATAAATTAATTAATGGAAATATCTTACTATCTCCTAAACCGATTCTATATGTAGATACTGGTATAGTCAGAATACACAAAAGCCATAAACTTAAAATAATAATCATCTTTTTGAAATCAAGAATTTTATATATTAATAAAATTATTAAACCAAAAATAAAAATTAGCCAAGCGTTTCTGCTAGCAGACAAAGCAAGGGAAATTAAAAAAATAAATTCACTAATATATAATTCAATTGTAGAAATTTTCTTTTGTCTTTCTAAAGTTAAACTCAAACATAAACCAATACTCATTATCACTCCAAATTGATTGGGGTTTTGCATTATTGAACCAATTTGAGGATAAAAACTCGGAAATTTTAATAACTCAAAAATCCAGTGATTGGGAACTAAAGCTTCTAAAAAACCCAAAATTCCAATTATTTGTAGCAAATACAATATACAACGATAATAAAATGTTAAAGATGAATTTTTCATCTTTCTAAACGTTAAAACTAAAAAAGCAAAAAATAATATAAAATAACTCGAATATTTAGCGCTATAAATAATAGCAGTACGAGGAAATTCACTAGTTAATGAAGAAACCCACATCCAAATATATAGTAATCCCAAAGATATCAAAATAGTCTTATTATTTTTGACAACTTCTCTTGTTTCTTTCCAAGAACAACTAATTATACCAAAACTCAAAGCAGGCAGTAATAAATAATGAATTCCAATATTGAGTCCCGGAAATTTAATTCGCCCTAACAGCGAAGAAAACAGTATCAATAGGAAAAATATATTAATCATAAATTCTAAATTTGGCGATTTTTTTGATAACAAAAATTCTACATTCTACCAATTTGAAAAAAGAATGC
>Ga0314811_100070_pt1 | contig 17871 bp, 16 predicted proteins | sample STEome_7_FD_202340 | JGI IMG/M metagenome (GOLD analysis project Ga0314811, IMG submission 202340) | Metatranscriptome of soil surface biofilm microbial communities from soil inoculated with nitrogen-fixing consortium DG1, State College... ...
GTTTTCTATAGTTGCTTTAAATCTAAAACAATATGAATGCACAACTAACTCTAGACGAAATTAAATCAGTACGTGAATTACTCAAGGAATATCAACCAGCAAACAAAGCCATTGATGCTGTAGAACGTCACAACGGTAATCTCGATCGCTCCTTTGAAGAACTGTGGATCGAGAAAAACGGAAACCCGACGATGGGAGGAAAAAAAAATCTGGCAAACTACATTAGATGTCTTGCGGGATGAACTTTGCGGAAATGAAGGTTTTCGAGCGCGTTTGAGCGATTATACCAAAAGTCCAGAAAATGCTGTGTTACTGACAGCAGCGATTACATCCCTCATGGCTTTAACCGCAATTCCTCTCGATCCATCCATCGCTACTATTGTTATTCTCTACATCCTCAAAATCGGCTTGAATGTCTATTGCAAGTATACCGATGGAGGTGACGGGGGAACTTTACCACCAGGGAAATAAAATACAGATGCCATCGCACCTACTTGTAATCAAGCACGGGCGATCGCATTTATAATTTGCTTACATATTTGTATTGAGTTATGAATATCTATGAGATATTGGGAGCCAAACGGGAAGAAATTTTGCAAGTTGCGGCAAAATACGGAGCATATAATATCAGAATTTTTGGCTCAGTAGCCCGTCGTGAAGCTGATGTTAACAGCGATGTTGATTTTTTAGTTGAAATGGAGACAGGACGTAGCCTTTTTGATTTGGGTGGATTATTGATGGAGTTACAAGAAATACTTGGTTGTGAAGTTGATGTTGTCACAGAGAAAGGATTGCGATCGCGCATTCGAGAGCGAGTACTAAATGAGGCAGTTCCGTTGTGAGGAATAATAGTGAAAAGTTGCGCGATATTTTAGAAGCTATCGAACGTATCGACAAGTATGCAGTTCAAGGTCGGAAAGCTTTTGAAGACAACGAACTAATTCAAACTTGGTTTATTCAACACCTACAAATTATTGGAGAAGCATCACGTGTATTATCTGTCGATATTCGTGAAGCAAATCCAGATGTTCCTTGGTCGCAAATGATTGGGATGCGAAACATTTTAACTCATAATTACTTTGAAATCGATTTAGATGTTGTTTGGTTGGTTATTGAACGAGAATTACCAAAACTTAAGCCTCAAATTGAAGCAATTTTACAAACATTATCTTGAATATTAGATTTGCCATCGCACCTCCACAAACCCAAATGCCATCGCATCTCCACAAATCCAAAACGCGATCGCTCACTCCTCAGTATTGATTATTCCCTCCTTTAATTCCTCCACCGTTGTCCCGAATATCTTCGCTACCTCTCTCAATAAATCTTCATCCTGGGTAGTTTGATAAAAACGGGCAAGATTACGCAGCGAAATACCCAAACCATGCTCGTCATTAAACTCAGTTGTAATTACCAAATCTTGTAGGTAATTGGCTTTTGCTTCCTCTAGCTCTCCTAATTCTTCTGCTACTTTCCCCAGCTGATAGTAAGTGCTTGCACTCGAATAGCGATCGCCAAATTCGATAAATATTTCCAGGGCTTGTTGATAATAATCCCGTGCCTGGTCGTATTGGCGCAACTCTTGGGCAACGTATCCCAACTGGTGGTAAGTGCTTGCACTCGAATAGCGATGGCCAAATTCGATAAATATTTCCAGGGCTTGTTGATAATAATCCCGTCCCTGGTCGTATTGGCGCAACTGTTCGGCAACTCTTCCCAACTGGTGGTAAGTCCTAGCACAACTATAGCGATCGCCAAATTCGATAAATATTTCCAGGGCTTGTTGATAATAATCCCGTGCCTGGTCGTATTGGCGCAACTCTTGGGCAACTCTTCCCAACTGGTGGTAAGTGCTTGCTAAGGAAGACTTGATTTGTGTTGTTTCTACACCTTGGAGTTGTTGAGATAATTCGATAACCCGCAAATAGGATTCTTTAGCTTGGGGATAATTTTGTGTTTGTAAATAAGCCATAGCAAGGCGATCGAGTGCCATCACAATATGCAAACCTATCCTATCTGTTCTAATTTCTGGTGGATAACCGACTTGTGCCTTACAGACAAATTCCGACAGTTTTAAATTACTTGGAATATCATTAATTAACTCAAAGTATTTATCCAAGCAAAAGAAAATATCAATAGTTTCTTGTTTCTCTAAACAAATTTGCAAGGCATTATATAAATTTTCATACTCCAGCCGACAGAAGAAAATCCCAATCTGCCGTTCTTGCGGTTCCTTCGATCCCATATAGCGATTGTAGTCACGAGCTAAACCAATATAGTGGTTTTTAAAACCCTCTCGTAAGGCTTCGCGGGTAGCTGCATCGCTTTCTGCTAATTTTGCTTTGAGAAAGAAGGGAAAAACAGGTTGAATTTGTAATAATTGAGGAATGTCTTCATTGATAAGTGAGAGCAAACCTCAATTTATCGCTTCTTGAATTGCCTCATCAAACTTATCAAACTCATCATCCTGAAACGGCTCTAACTTCTGTAATTGCTTGGCATAATTAGGAATATCGCTCCTATCAATAAACCCACTAAAGGGAGCTAAACACAATAATAACTTCTGAGCATCCGCTGATAAATTACTATGGGAATATTCCACACATTTGAGAATACTCTGGGTTTTATCTTCACTTCCCGTATCTAAATTAATATCTGCTGCTGCTAACTTTGCCAAAATTTCCTGGGATGACAGATTTTTCAAATTCGCTAACACTACTTCCATTGCTAACGGATACCCCGCTAACACCTTCATCAATTTCTGAAAATCTTCCTCTTCCCGAATCTTACCTATCTTCTTTTCATCCCCCACATTCCGTTCTAAAATCTTATTAGATAACTCCGTCCTCGCTTCCGCATCCAATCCCCGCAACTGATAAATATTCTGTCGAAAAGCCCCTTGCAACCAACTTTCATCACTACGAGAACCTAAAATTACCCGCGTTTCTCCCCCTACCAACCGCGTCAAAAAATCTTGTAGTTGCTTTTGCTCGGCTGACGCTAAAGTATTTTGAATCGCTAAAGCTTGTCCCGTTACCGACTCCAAATTATCTAATATCAAAATATGACATTCTGACCGTAATTTAGCCAGTAATTTCTGCATCTGAGCAGTTAAATTCATCGCTTGAAAATTCGCAAACTCAAACTTTTTATATACCCGCTTGCCAATCTCAAACAAAATCTGTGTCAGCGTCCAAGCTTGTTCATCATAACCAAAATAAAATATCTCCGGTGCAAAGTTCGTCGTCTGCCACCAACTACGCAAATAATTTAACAGGGTAGTTTTTCCCGTTCCTCCCATTCCCTGCAACAGCAAAATATTATGACTAAACAAAGCCTTCTCAATCTTCAAAATCTCCAAATCTCGCCCGATAAATCCATATTCTGGCTGCGTATATTGATATAAATTCCCTAATTTTTCAAAATACTCTTCTTCTTCCTCATTTCTAAATTTACGCAAATTCAAATTCACCCGTTGGTTACTATAAACCACAGGCAAAAGCCAATCTTCCAAATCAATATCGGTATTAAAATAAGCCTTCCGCGTCTTATTATTAAATAACTCCCTTCTCCCTAAACGGATCGCTTCGGTTATCTCCTTCCCCCCAAACAAGTTTTGATAAACCTGTTCCATCATCAACCGCGCAGCCGAAACCGTCACCGAATACCCCATTGCCACTACCATTTGCATTCCCGCAGTCATCAACCGACTACCCAAACTCGTCTCCCTACTCTCTGTAGACTGAGCGTAACTTTCTGTAGACTGAGCGTAACTTTCTGTAGACTGAGCGAAGTCGAAGTCTACTCCCTTGAGCGTAGCCGTGTCTCGACTTCGCTCGACACTCGTGGTTTGCTCTCCATTACCTCGTACCTGCTTCCCCGACTGACAAGCATTGAGAATACAAACGGGAATCCCCTTCCCCGTACAAATTCGCTAATTCCCCCGCTTCCACCGGATCGGCTTTTCCCTTACTTTCCCCATCCAAAAACAAAAATGCCTTTACCCCTTCATAAGGTTGAATATCTTCCCGTCCCCACCTAGCTTGATAGGTATATCGGTTGCGTTTCACCCCTTCCTGAATATCTGCATAACCCATCAACGCCCCGTGACAGTCAAAATGGATGATATGGTAATATCCCGCACCCTTGGCCTCTAAATGCCGTTCTAAACTTTCATAAGTACCCGGACGCAATAAGTCAATATTTACAGGCAAGTGACTCTTTTGAATCACCTCAATCAACGGACGAGCAATGGTACGATAACCCACATCATGCTCCTCATCTGGTCGAGCAATGACCACCAACAAGTTAATTATCGGCGATTCTGCCATATTCGCCGCCACTGATGCGGCTTTATCAAGGCACTTGCGTATCATTACGCAATCGACACTCAAAGGTCGCGGCCAATCCTTATCCCGCAAAGCTTCCCAGTGCAGGGCGTGAAATTCGGGACTATTACCTACTATCTCAATTTTTACCTGCTTCAGATTTCCCCGCAGTTGGCGATAAAAACTATAAGCATCAATATCAGCCTTAAAAACCTGGTTAAATAAACTTTCCCCGTAACTAACAACACTCGTTTTCGCTGCTTCTGCTTTCTTCCCGTTTAACATCGGGTAAGTCAGCCATTCCTCAAAATACCATTCCAGTTGCCTTTCTTCTTTCGGTGTAAAAGGGTCAGTAATATTGATTGAGTATTCGCTACCCTCAAAAATCAAACTTGCAGCAAAACCCTCTGCTGTTGGCTGCTTTTCCCGAATGGTGATGACTGCCATAGACAACACTATTAGCTCAACGTAAATGCCAGGATATATTTAGATACTTACACAAAGCCTACAATTTCAGAAAATTGTCGCCAAATTCCCCAGAAAAACATCCGCTTAGGGACTCCCAATTGAAGAAGAATTCAGAAGTCACAATGGGCTAAACGCCCCGCTACCGCTAATAGGATTCAGAATCAAGACGCTCTCTAAGAGACGCTACGCGAAGGCGGACTCCAATTCATACTGAATTCTGACTCCTGACTCCTGAATTCTATTTTGATAACTAATGACCAATGACCAATGTTTAATTTTAAATTCTGCTGTAGTTCCTAGTGTGTATTACTTGCAGAAATTTATCGTGAGGAAAGCAAAAGATGAAATTGATTCCACAATTACTGCTTGCTGCTAGCTTGACTATGAGTTTTGCAACTCTGAATGCAAAATCTGTATCTGCTGCAATTATTAATTATGCTTTCAATGTTGATAGCCCCACCGCCAAGGGGAATGGTTTTTTTAGCTTTGATGATGTAACTTTGAGTGACAACAATTCCATAGCGATCGCCAAATCACTTTCTTTCCAATTTGATGGCGATTCTACAGTTTACACTGAACAAGATGATATCAATTATCCAGACTTTCCCCTTGTATATGCAACTTTATTTTCACCAGGACAAACATCTTTAGCTTTAGACTATACATTTGATGACAAAACTAATCCCGCCAATCCTCTGCGCTACGAAATTATTGGTGAGGATTTTACAATTTTTTCCCCTACTGACGCTAATGTCGAACTAATTTCAGGAAAAGTTTCTTATACAAGAGTACCTGAACCTGCAACTTTAGCTGGCACTTTATTGGTTTGTAGCCTTGGCTTGATGACAAAGAAAAAGCTAATTTCCATCAAAAAAGTTAAAGCTTAATCTTTGTTTGGCAAAAGGGAATAGGCAATTATGAGACCTCTTGCAAAAGTGCTTCTTGCACTTTTGTGGTCAAAGGGAAAAGGTGAGCCAGCGCGGTCTTGGGGGTTTCCCCCATGAGCGACTGGCGAACCCCGAAGGGGTTAAAGGGGAAAGGGAAAATACCAAACCTTTCCCCTGCCCCTTATCCCCAGAGGGGGGCCCCCCTTCCCCTTTTCCCGACTTCTGCAAGAAGTCTATTGTTGACAGTTGACTGTTAACAATTTATTGAGGCATCTGTATTTTTTTGCTATTGCCCATTGCCATTTAGCAATTAACCAGGAGTAAAAAATGGTAGATTTTCATAATCTTGAAAAGTTCTTGCACAGTCGAATCAAACGACGCAATTTAATTATTGGGGCAGGAGCGTTGAGTGGTTTTGCGATCGCTAACCAATTTTTTCAGCAAACAGCGATGGGCAAAACGAGATTTTCTAATTATCCTTTCACTTTGGGGGTAGCGTCCGGCGAACCTTATTCCACCAGTGTTGTGATTTGGACTCGTTTGGCTCCTGAACCTTTAAATGGTGGTGGAATGCCACCAGTAAATGTACCAATTCGCTGGGAAGTGGCTAGTGATTCTCAAATGAGGCGAATTGTCTCTAGAGGTACGGTACTGGCAACTCCCCAACTAGGTCATTCAGTGCGAGTTGTGGTAGAAGGATTGCAATCTGATACTTGGTATTGGTATCGTTTTCTTGTGGGGCAAGACTCTAGCCCCATCGGTCGCACTCGTACAGCACCTTTAGCAAATAGCTACTTAAGTAAATTTAACTTTGGCTTAGTCTCCTGCCAAAATTATCAGCAGGGATTCTATACCGCCTACAAATATCTGGCACAAGACGACCTTGATTTAGTAGTGCATGTCGGTGATTACATCTATGAAGGGGGAATTTCAAACACTGCTCCCAGACAACACAATAGTCCAGAAATTTTTACCTTAGAAGATTACCGCAATCGTCACGCCCTTTATAAAACTGATACCAATCTGCAAGCCGCCCATGCAGCGTTTCCCTGGATTGTCACTTGGGATGACCACGAGGTAGAAAATAACTACGCCAACAATATCTCGGAAATCGATACAGAGGCAGATCAAGACCCCTTAATCTTCCTGCAACGTCGGGCTATTGCTTATCAGGCTTATTACGAACACATGCCCCTGCGTCCCTTCTCGCGTCCTGTGGGCCCTGACATGCAACTTTACCGTCGGCTGGCCTTTGGTAACTTAGCAACCTTCCATGTTTTAGACACCCGCCAATATCGCACCGATCAGCCTTGTGGTGATGGAACCAAAGAACGTTGCCCAGAAAATTTAGATTTGAATGCAACCATTACCGGTAAAGCACAGGAGGATTGGTTGTTTAATGGTCTAAGTAGTTCACAAACCAAGTGGAACGTTTTAGCGCAGCAAGTACCAATTGCTCAGCGAGACATGACACCAGGGCCCGGTGGAACCTACAGCATGGATAAATGGGATGGTTATGTAGCTTCCCGCGATCGCTTGATGGCTTTTCTTCAACAAAACCAGCCCTCTAATCCAGTCTCCCTCGCAGGGGATGTGCATTCCCACTGGGCGATGAATTTGAAAGCTAACTTTGATAATCCAGCATCCGCCACACTTGGCAGTGAATTTGTTTGTTCTTCAATTAGTTCTGGCGGAGATGGCTCAGACACCACCCCCGCAGTTGAAGCTTACTTACCAGATAACCCACACATTAAATTCTTCAACAATCAACGCGGATATGTTCGCTGCGCCCTCACTCCCACAACTTGGAAGACAGATTATTTAGTGATGTCAAACGTCACAACCCCATCTGGAACCATTAGTAAACGAGCTTCATTTGTAGTTGAAGACCGCCGTCCAGAAATACAACCAGCCTAAGAAGATGTTTGAAAAGTCATGATACAGCTGGCGAATCAGGGGTGACACCCCTCATTGAAGGATTTTTCATCATTCCACCGGATGTAGAGACGTAGCAATGCTACGTCTCTTTGGCTAAATCACAATCTTCTTTCAACTATTAACATTCGCCTATAAGATAACCACCCACCTAAAACCATCATTACAGCAAATACTACTAAAAACCAAAAGTGCGATCCAATTTGATTGAGTTCATCACCTTTTGCTGATACTGCCACGAGAGCTTCATTCATGTGATAAATCGGGTTAAATTTGGCAATATTAATCAATGTTTGCGGAAACAACGAACTAGGTAAAAAAGCTCCCCCTAATATTAATAAAGGAACCCCAAAAGCTGCCACCAGAGAATTTACATCTTCGATTCGCCGTGCTAATTGTGTCCCCAAAATAAAACCCAAGCCAACATAAGCAACAATACACATTAAAATAATAGTCAATCCTAAGAGCAGCGAACCTTTGAAAGTCGCACCCCAAAAGCTTGCAACAGTATAAACCAATAGTGTTTGCCCAATGCCAATGCAGCTATGAGCTAGAAAAATACCTAAAAAATAGGATGTACCACTCAAAGGAGAAATAAACAGACGCTTGAGGGTTTTTTGTTCTCTTTCTGCAACCACAGTGGCAACACTACCACCCAAGCAACTAAAAAATAGTGCTGCACCTGCCAAAGTCGAAGGCGCAGTATATTCAAAAGCAACATTAATTGGTAATTTTGCTCGTTCTGCTAATATAAATCCGCTGAGAATTAAAACTGAAACTGGGAAAATACTCCAAAAAATTAAACTGCGTTTGCGGCGTAACAGTTCAATTAAAATACGCGCAGTTACAGCTATGGTTTCACGCCAATACTTCATATTTTCAGGGATTGGGGCATTGGGCATTGGGCATGGGGCAGAAGAGGCGGAGGGGAAAAACTCATCTCCCCTGCTCCCTTGTATCTCCGAAGTTCTGAGCGCCGGCTTCCGGCGCTCAGACTTCTCTCCTTGTCTCCCTCATCTCCCCCTTTCCCCACTCCCTACTCCAGGCAACTTAACTATAAACAAGGCTAAATTGATTTGTTGTCGTTAACAGACTAATCTTGGGAATGTGGATATTTAAGTGAAGCACAATAAGTTGTATTATAGGAACTTATCATGAGTCGTTCAAAACTAGTTGCCATAATTACAGGTGCGATTTCTGTTATTTTAGCGATCGCTTACCTCATCCTTGTACAACTGTTAGACTACCGGGACATGAAACCCGCACCCGTTAGCCAATTTGAGCAAGCCCCCATGATTATTTCTCATGTTTGGCAGATTGACAAAATTGCCAAAGTGTAGGCTCAACTGTGTTGACCTTTAAAAAGGTTAGAGGAAACTCTTAAACCCACAAATCAAGTTTTTTATCGCTGTGGCCTGTTACCTATTCCCTACCCCGAAGGGTTTCTCTAACCACCGCGTCTCATTTGTAGCAGTTCTCGTTTAAATCGGGACGCACAGCTAGCTGTGTGTCCCTAGTTAGTGTCTATTGATAAAACTAATGATGACCATTGATGAATACCACACTGGATCTATAGATAAATAACAATAGTTATTATTAGTGCCTCCAATAAGTAAAACGGCGTGGAAAAATCAAACTATGTTAAGAAAAATTATAAAATTCAAACCCTCTTCCCTCCTGACTTCTAGTTCCTGCCTCCTGCCTCGTCCCAACAATGAATATTGACACGTATATACATACTCTATGTATAAGATTTAGTTACCACAATTATCTTAGATTTGTTAAATAAGGTAATTCCATTTTGACGCAGATAACGGTAAGCTGTTTTTAACAAAATTAAATAAATATAAATTCGCGTTAATTGCGAATCTTGAGTTTACAGGGATCAACGCAAGTTGATTTAAAACTGCAAAATTCTGATGAAATCTATAGAGGTTTATTGATGGCTCAGTTTCTATTGGAGACTGTTTGGCTAGTTCCGTTCTACGCCTTAGTAGGTGGGTTGTTGGCTATACCTTGGTCGCCGGGGATCATTCGCAAAACAGGGCCAAGGCCGGCGGGTTATGTCAACTTGATAATGACGCTTTTGGCATTTGTACATAGTACCATTGCCTTACAAGCAACTTGGAATTATCCCCCCCAAGAGATATTCATTCCTTGGTTATCTACGGCTGGTTTGGATTTGACCATTGCTTTGGAAATTTCCCCCATTAGTGTCGGTGCTTTAGTCGCAGTCACTGGGTTGAATTTGCTGGCACAGATTTATGCCATCGGCTACATGGAAATGGATTGGGGTTGGGGACGCTTCTATTCTTTGTTGGGCTTATTTGAAGCCGGACTTTGCGCCCTTGCTTTGTGTAATAACTTGTTCTTCAGCTATGTAATTTTGGAAATCCTGACGCTGGGAACTTACCTATTAGTAGGCTTATGGTTTAGTCAGCCTCTAGTGGTTACAGGTGCTAGAGATGCTTTCTTAACCAAACGGGTAGGAGACTTGTTCCTGCTAATGGGTGTGTTGGGGTTATGGCCTTTAGCCGGAACTTGGAATTACACAGAATTAGCCGAGTGGGCGGCCACAGCCGATGTTAACCCTACAGTCATTGGATTGGTGGGTTTAGCCTTAATTGCCGGGCCAATGGGTAAATGTGCCCAGTTTCCTTTGCATCTGTGGTTGGATGAGGCGATGGAAGGCCCTGTTCCCAGCACGATTTTGCGGAACTCGGTAGTAGTTGCTAGTGGTGCATGGGTGTTGATTAAACTCCAACCCGTGTTAAGTTTGTCACCAATAGTTTCCTCAGCAATGGTGGGGGTTGGTGCTGTGACGGCGCTGGGTGCTTCATTGATTGCCATTGCTCAAATCGATCTTAAACGCTGTCAATCTTATTCTGTCAGCGCATACATGGGTTTAGTGTTCATCGCTGTGGGAGTGCAACAAGACAAAGCAGCGCTATTATTAGTCCTGGCCAATGCCGTATCCGCAGCACTATTGGTGATGAGTACTGGCGGAATTATCTGGAATAGCATCACCCAAGATGTAACCCAACTTGGTGGATTGTGGAAGCGTCGCCCAATTTCTGGAATCGCTTTTATTGTGGGTAGTTTGGGATTAATTGGTTTTCCACCATTAGGTAGCTTTTGGGCGCTGATGGAATTAGCTGATGGGTTGTGGGAAACTCGACCTTGGTTAGTGGGAATCATCATTGCGGTAAATGCTTTAACCGCTGTGAGTTTAACCAGAGAATTTGCTTTAGTTTTTGGCGGTAAAGCTCAACAAATGGCTCAGCGATCGCCCGAAGTTCACTGGCCGATGATGCTGCCGATGATGATTTTACTTGGCTTTAGTCTCAATCTGCCTTTTGTGTTGCAAAGCTTATCACTTTTACCAGATTGGGCAAACCTAAATAAAGATGTCGCCCTACTTTTAAATTGGTCGAGTATTTTTGGTTGCACTATCACTGGTGTGATTTACTTCAGCAATATTCCCAAACCAATTCGTTTGCCTTGGAAAGGTTTACAAGACTTAATCGCATACGATTTTTACACACCCAATATCTATCGGATGACGATTATTTTCACTGTTGCCCAAATCTCTCAATTGGCCGATATGATTGACCGTTTTGTAGTGGATGGCATCGTGAATCTTGTTGGTTTATTCTCTCTTTTGGGTGGCGAAAGTCTCAAGTACAGTACTTCTGGTCAAACCCAGTTTTATGCCTTCACTGTTCTTTTAGGAGTAGGTGTTTTAGGAATGTGGGTAAGTTGGCCATTTTGGGGAGTACAGTTTTTAGAGTTGATTTTTTGAAGAAGAATTTAGAATTTAGAATTCAGAATTCAGAATTCAGAATGGGCTAAACTCCCCGCTACCGCTAACAGAATTCAGCAATCTTGATTCGGCTATAACAATCCCAAATCATTTGCGATTGAAATCTATTGCCCCATGCCCCATGCCCAATGCCAATTTTTTATAACCTGACTTTAACATTGTGAGGAGAATTCCATGAGCGCACAACATCCCTTGACTAATGTTTCTCGTAGAAGTTTACTGAAATATGGTGCAGGTGCCATCGGTACAGGTGTATTAACAGCTGGAATTGCCTCGAACGTGGTTGAACCCGAAAAAACTTTAGCACAAGAATCTCCAGTAGACAAAGATGACATCACCCCTGAACAAGCACTGCAAGAATTACTAGATGGCAATGATAGGTTTGTTAAAAGTAAACGTAAAAATCCCCACCAAAATTATTCACGTTTAGCCGAAGTTGCTAAAGGTCAAAAACCCTTTGCTTCGATTTTAGGTTGTGCAGATTCACGAGTTCCTTCTGAAATTATTTTTGACCAAGGATTAGGAGATTTATTTGTTTGCCGCATAGCTGGGAACATTGCGACATCAGAAGAAATTGGTAGCTTAGAATTTGGCAGCTTAGTGCTAGGTTCAAAAGTAATCATGGTTGTGGGACACGAAAGATGTGGTGCTGTAGATGCCACAATCAAAGGCGCTAAAGTGCCAGGAAGAATTGGGAGTTTGATTGAAGTGATTCGACTAGGTGTAGAAAGATCTAAAAATCAACCAGGCGATAAATTAGAAAATGCTTGTAAAGCCAATATTTTAGTACAAGTTGAAACATTAAAATCATCGTCAGTGTTATCTGAGTTAATCGATGCAGGAAAACTCAAAATTGTTGGTGGTTACTACGATTTAGATACTGGTAAAGTCACCGTGATTGGTTAGTTTTTTCATCCATTGTCATTGGTCATTATTCATTAGTTGAATAACAGATAAAAGACACATGGCAATGGACAACTGATAAAAACAAGGTCTGAAACAAGGTTTTCTGATAACAGAACTTTGTAAAAGAGAACAAAGGAAAAAATTATCATGTTAAGTGTTTTAATTTGGCTACCAATTATATCGGCTATTTTGATAGCAATATTACCTGCAAATATACCTAGTAATCGCATTCGGTTAGCAGCACTATACTTTTCGGGAATAGTTTTTGCATGGAATATTGCTATTCTGTTGAAATTTGATATCAACAATCCAGCAATGCAATTCCAAGAGTATTTACCCTGGAATGAAAATCTGGGTTTGAGTTATCAATTAGGCGTTGATGGGCTTTCTATTTTAATGTTGATATTAAATAGCTTGCTCACCTGGATTGCTATTTACAGCAGCAATCAAGACACTGAACGTCCCCGGTTGTTCTACTCGATGATTTTATTAGTAAGTGGAGGAGTTGCAGGAGCTTTTCTGGCAGAAAATTTACTGTTATTCTTCTTATTTTACGAACTCGAATTAATTCCTTTCTACTTACTAATATCTATTTGGGGAGGAGAAAAACGGGCTTATGCTGGAATTAAGTTCCTGATTTATACGGCTATTTCGGGAGCATTAATTCTGGCAACATTCTTAGGTATGGTGTGGTTGAGTGGTTCTACCAATTTTGCTTTTGATGCATTTTCTCCAGAGAATCTCTCAGTGACAATGCAAATCACTTTACTAATAGGAATAGTATTGGGTTTTGGCATCAAAATTCCTTTGGTTCCCTTCCATACTTGGTTACCGGATGCTTACGTTGAAGCTTCAGCGCCAATTGCCATTCTTTTAGGCGGCGTGTTGGCAAAGCTAGGAACCTATGGACTATTAAGATTTGGGTTGGGTATGTTTCCCCAAGCTTGGAGTATTATTGCACCGACCTTGGCAATTTGGGGAGCAATCAGCGCTATCTATGGGGCGGTAATTGCGATCGCTCAAAAAGATATCAAGCGCATGGTAGCATACAGTTCCATTGGTCACATGGGTTACGTATTACTAGCTGGTGCCGCCAGCACTCCCCTAGCACTAGTTGGTGCAGTGGCCCAAATGTTCAGCCACGGCATCATTTTGGCAATTCTCTTTCATTTGGTGGGAGTCGTGGAAGCCAAAGTTGGTACCCGCGAGTTAGATAAACTCAATGGTTTAATGAGTCCCATCCGTGGTTTACCTTTAATCAGTGCCTTACTCGTTTTAAGCGGCATGGCTAGCGCAGGTATTCCCGGTTTAACAGGATTTGTGGCGGAATTTATCGTCTTTCAAGGCAGCTTTTCTGTCTTTCCTCTCTCCACAATTTTGTGTGTAGTGGCCAGTGGCTTAACCGCAGTTTATTTTGTTATTCTTCTCAACCGCACCTGTTTTGGTAGACTTGATAACTTGGCCTACTATCCGAAAGTCCTTTGGCCTGAAAAAGTCCCAGCGTTAATTTTGGCAGCTTTCATCATCTTTTTAGGAATACAACCTACTTGGCTAGTGCGTTGGAGTGAGTCCACAACCACAACAATGGTAGCTGCAATTCCCCCCATAGAAAAAACCACCGTCTCTCAAGTCCCACCGGAGTATAAATAGAATTCAGAATTGGTGAATTCAAAATTCAGGAGTCAAATTCATTAACTACTAATAGTCAACAGTCAATAGTCAACAATCACATGACAGCAATTAAAACAGTTACTAAATTACCTCCTTCCACACATGAATTTGCGGAAGTCATTCATCGCCTAGAAGGTGGCGGTGCAATGTTACCCGATACCCCAGAAAATTTGATGCAAATTATCGGGTTATACAAAGCTTATGCTGTGCCAATGGATTTTTATTGGCGTGACTTACTTTATATCGCAGAAAACGTATTTTTAGATCCTTTGCCTTTCTTTAAATACTTCTTGCCCAAAGAGTATTTAGACCGACATAATCACTATGCTGGCGATGATGCCGATTTACGAATTTGGCGCGGCGAAGCCACAGCCCACCCAGAACTTTTGGCATTTATGGAGAAAGGCGAAACTTTCAAAATGCCCAAGTTATTGCATCATTTGTTGCACGATCGCATTAACATGGAATTTGCCGAAGCTTGTATGCGGGCAATGTTGTGGCACAGAGGTATGGGCGGGCAATTTGACCCTTACCTAGATTCCGACGAATACAAAGCCAACGCCGATAGGGCAATTAAAGCTTACTTCCAAGGCAACCCAGTGATGTTGGGGCTTTACAAACTGTTCCCCGATATGTTTTTGGAACAATGCCGCCAAATGTCATACTACGCTAACTTGGGTTTGTTCTGGGAAGTTATGGCACCGGTATTTTTTGAAATGTCCGACCGCTATGACGAAGGCACCATCAGCAGCGTCCCAGAAGCGATGAACTTTTTAGTTAATGGTATATTTGCCATCGCTGGTCGTCCAATTTACCATCACGTTTATATTCGTGGAGAATGCTACGAAATTATTCCCAAATCTAAGGGTTTCATGTGGCTATATGAAGCAGCACTACCTTATGTAGAAGCTGTTTTTTACCGCACCGCACCTTTTAGGGGAACAAGATCTTACAATGCCCAAGCACGTCAAGTACCAGAAGACCAAAAAGACTTTCACTATGGCATTCTTTACGCTGATGTCTTTCCAGTCGGTACTGCTGGCATTCCCCCCACATTATTAATGCAAGATATGTTGCATTTTTTACCACCCTATCTTGTTGATTATTATAAACAACATTGCCGGGGTGAAGATGATATGTTGATTCAATTGGGAATTAGTTTTCAACGGTCAATGTATTGTGTGACTTCTGCGGTAATTCAAGCCTTAAGAACTGCACTTTTATATCCATTAGATGACCCTAATCCCAAACATTTACAAGCCAATCGAGACTTCTTTGAAATGCAGCTAAACCGCTTTACTCGTTCTGAATATAACATTCGTAATGCTGCACGTTTGGGAAGTATCCAAAGGCAAGATTATAGATAAGAGATAGCCGCAACTCCCCTTAAAAAGCTACGGTGTACATACAAGTCGAGAAATCCTAACCTGAAACTTAGTTTCATCCCCCTAGCTCTAAAATTAGGGGGATAAATAGAGTAGACTTCTTGCAAAAGTCCTTTTTTTTGCGTGTTAGCGTACCCCTCCGGGGAAGCAAGCTACGCGGAGCGTCTCGTAGAGAAACGGGGCGTAGCCCGACAAAAAATTATTTATGCAAGAGGTCTAGTTTCAAGTTGTCCAAAATTTGGAGATTTATCAGGAACTAAGGAGTTGAAACTCTTGCGGCCTATACTTGTGTGTACACCGTAGTACCTTTTGTATGCCCAATGCCCTATGCCCAATTACCGATTCGTTATGATAAACTAACATTCTCAATAAAATAAAAATCGTAAGTCAAACACCTTGCAGCCCAAAAAATAATATTCTGAATAATATTCTCTTAACAATTCATGGACTAGGGATTGGGACATGGGGCAAAGGGCATGGGGCATGGGGAAGAAACAGGGGAGCAGGGAGCAGAGGGGAGGAACTTCTCCCCTGCCCCTCTTCCTCATCTTCCCCATCTCCCCATCTCCCCATCTCCCCACTCCCTACTCCCTAACCCCTAACTTAAGAAACTTTAAATCCCGTGACTTTGAGCCTGTCTGCTGCTAAATCTTATCGCCAACCTTGGCCTGGACTGATAGAAGCCTATCGCGAATACTTGCCTGTAAGTGAAACAACGCCGGTTGTAACTCTGTTGGAGGGAAACACACCCCTCATACCAGTGCCGGCGATCGCACAACGCATTGGCAGACAAGTACGTGTGTTTGTCAAATACGATGGTCTCAATCCCACCGGCAGTTTCAAAGACCGAGGGATGACTATGGCAATTACGAAAGCCAAGGAAGCAGGGGCAAAAGCAGTCATTTGTGCCAGCACCGGTAATACCTCAGCCGCCGCCGCCGCCTATGCAAAACGTGGAGGAATGAGTGCTTTTGTGCTGATTCCCGATGGCTATGTGGCATTAGGTAAGTTAGCCCAAGCTTTAGTTTATGGGGCAGAAGTATTGGCAATAAAAGGTAATTTTGACCAAGCTTTAGAAATTGTCCGCGATATGGCCGAAAACTATCCCATCACTTTAGTGAATTCGGTAAATCCCTATCGCTTGGAAGGACAAAAAACAGCAGCCTTTGAAATCGTCGATGTGTTGGGTGATGCCCCAGACTGGCTATGTATCCCCGTGGGAAATGCGGGAAATATATCTGCATATTGGATGGGTTTTTGTCAATATCATCAAGCCGGAAAGTGCGATCGCCTACCCAAGATGATGGGATTCCAAGCCGCAGGTGCAGCACCTTTAGTACACGGTCAGCCAGTGGCAAATCCCGAAACCATAGCCACAGCAATTCGCATTGGTAACCCTGCTAGTTGGGAATTGGCCATAGCCGCCCAATCTGCCAGTCAAGGAAAATTCCATGCCGTCACCGACGCCGAAATTTTGGACGCTTATCGACTTTTAGCAGCATCAGAGGGTATTTTCTGCGAACCTGCTAGTGCGGCTTCCGTAGCTGGCTTATTACAAGTAAAAGACCAAATTCCCACAGGGGCAACAGTGGTTTGTGTCCTCACAGGCAACGGTTTAAAAGACCCAGATACAGCTATTAAACACAATCAAAGTCAATTTAAACAAGGCATCCCAGCAGAACTCAAAGCAGTCGCCGAAGCAATGGGATTTTAGCTTTTTAGGGTTTTTGGGTGAGTCCCATTTCAGCCGCCAGCTTTGAGGATACTAGCTTGAAAATAAGTTGACTGTTGACTGTTGACTGATAACTGGAAAAGAAATATTTTCATCCTTTGGTTGTGGGATTTTCTCATTCCCACAAATGTAGAGGCGTTGCAATGCAACGTCTCTACTTGCAAACCTGGGTTAAAAACCCTTGATTTTCCATTAGTCCACGGAGGTGAACTATCCTTAGGGAAAGCCAATGGCGAACACTTGTGTAGTAGCGAATTCTATTCGCCTAATACTTTCCAAACATCTTCTGAGGGCAATTCGTAATTTTTGGGTTAAATTTTTGGGTTAATCTCCACCACGAAACTGTAAATTTATTAATCTTAATTACTTGGAAATTTTTACCCAAAGGAAAAAATTACGAATTAGAAATTATTATTTTATTAATTATTTTAAACTTCTGTCTCTTCATTTATAGAGTCAGAATTATCTTGAGAATCTGTTTGAGTATCTACCTGGGAATCTGCCTGAAAATCTCCATCATTATCCATACCAAATGCTCCTAGAACGCCTGTAACAATTACACCAGCAACAACTCGACCAGCTTGACCAGCAAGACCACGAACTACACCATTAAAGAAAGGGTTCATAAAATTACCTCATCAGTAATATTTTTATTGATTGGCTGACAGACTTAGCTACCAATCAACATTGCAATATTCCGGATAAATCAAACTTTATTATTAACAAAATATCTTTA
>Ga0314811_100071_pt1 | contig 17743 bp, 14 predicted proteins | sample STEome_7_FD_202340 | JGI IMG/M metagenome (GOLD analysis project Ga0314811, IMG submission 202340) | Metatranscriptome of soil surface biofilm microbial communities from soil inoculated with nitrogen-fixing consortium DG1, State College... ...
ACCTTCAACGCAAAACAGCCCCAGCAGAACTGGGGCTATATTGCGAGAGTTGTTTGCTACTGGAAGGAGTACACCAACAAATGATGCTCCGTATTAGATATAAATAATTCAGTATGCATCCCCTTTCAAGCTTGTTTTGGTATATCCGGATGATTTAGAAAATTTTCATAGCTGTCTCAAAAAGAAACTCCAGATACGCCTATGGCGCTCTGGAGCAGTAACAGGTTTCTAACATAAATAAATTTTTACCTATGCGATCGCTATATGTCGTTAGGGTATATACTCAAATGTATTTTATGTCTCATCAACCCCAAATCGAGCAACAGATTACCTTCTTTTATACCCACGATCTCAATGCATCTACAGAATTTTACGAACAAAAGCTAGGGTTGGAGTTGTGGCTTGACCAAGGTACCTGTCGAATTTACAGTGTTACTGGCTCTGGATACTTGGGATTTTGCCAAGCAAGCGAAACATCAATTCTTTCACCGGAAAACCAATCATGTGTTATTTTTACCTTGGTGACACAGCAGGTGGATGAATGGTTTAAATATCTCCAAGAACGTGGCGTCAAGTTTGAACAGCCACCCACAATGAATAAAAAGTATAATATTTATCACTGCTTTTTACGCGATCCCAGTGGTTACTTGATTGAAATTCAAAGTTTTGAGACTAATGACGAAAAAAGACATAACACTTAGTTATGTCTAGACACTGAATTTACAGGGCAGGATTTGTACAGGTTAGAACTTGCTGATTTACTAGGGTACATGATACAGATTAATACCCTATGGTCATCATCAATGGGCATGTACCTTTTCTTCTACAGAGTTATCAAGGCTGTTTGGGACATTTATGCAGCCAGCCAGTAATTTTTACATTTGTTAACAATTAGCTGCGTAGACATAGCCGTTCTTAGGTATCACTTTTGAATTGTTCATTGCTATATACTCGTTGTTCTAAACATATTTCACATCAAGTTGGGAAAATCACTTACGATTAAAAATTCTTTGCGTAAGAGCGTCTCCCACTCTTTGCGTCATTCTTATCGTCTGATATCACGGATTTTTCGGGCTACTTTTTACGCTACATACCTTGGCAATAATGCTGATTCTAGAGTTATTATTTTTAAGTAATTATTAAGATGTTCTCTTAGGGTGACTACATGAGTGCCGTAAGCCTGAAATGGGTAAACACGACATTACAACTCAAAGGTTCAGTAATAAAAGCCATTTACAAAAACGTTTTATGGTGCGGGATTTTTGGATTTTTTGTTTCTATACTTCATTATTTGGATAAGCCTGTATCCCAACCTATTTTAGGTAGCGTTATTCCTAGTATTGTTTTGGGCTTGTTACTTGTTTTTCGGACAAATACTGCTTATGAACGATTTTGGGAAGGGAGGAAATGTTGGGGTTCTATAGTAAATAATGTCCGAAATCTAGCACGGCAGATTTGGGTATCCGTTGACGAAACCTCTCCAGAAGATAAAAATCATAAAATTGCAGCATTAAATTTATTAGTAGCTTTTGCTGTCGCCACTAAAATACACTTGCGTGGAGAACCGATTAATGACGAATTAGAAGAATTAATGTCATCTAGTAAATATGTGAAGCTAAAAATTATGAATAATCCTCCTATAGAAGTAGCTTTTTGGATAGGAGATTATTTACAGCAACAATACAAGCATCATTGTATCAATAGCTACCAATTAACTTCAATGCAAGAATTATTGAATAATCTTGTGGATAATTTAGGTGCTTGCGAACGGATTTTAAAAACCCCAATGCCACTGGCTTATGCAATTCATCTGAAGCAATTACTGGTACTATATTGTTTTCTACTGCCGTTTCAAATTGTCAATAGCCTGGGTTGGTGGACAGGTATGATTACTGCTTTAGTCGGTTTTACATTGTTTGGTATTGAAGCCATCGGTTTAGAAATAGAAAATCCGTTTGGGTATGATGCTAATGACTTACCCTTAGATGCGATTTGCAAGACAATGAAGCACAACATCGATGATTTAATGAGCTTAACTCCAAATACGCGATCGCCTCAAAATCATCCCACTTATTAACTAAACTTAGTCATTTAATTGACTATTTGCAACCTCACACAAACGAAACAGATAGGGAACTCTAAAAAAAGAAACAACAGCATATCATCGTTGATTGTTGACAGTTCACAGTCAACAGTCAACGTTCCATACTAAATTAACTCAGTCATTAATTCAAGTCTTAGTCTATTTCCAGCTGACAAGACTTAACTGATGGCTTGGAGTATTGATTTTTAGCAAACACGTAAGTTATATTCTTGAGTATTAAGTGCTACTTGTAAGTATTACTTAGTTGCTACTTTTTGTGAGAGTTGACAAAATCTTGAAAACCTTGCCAATATTGGCTTTTAGTCTTGATTTATAGGCAGAAACACAATTTTTCAATCAAATATCTTGTCCTAAAACGTGGACAATTTGAATCTTTACTGTAGAATCAAAACCAACTTCAAACATTTAAAATACGTATTACTTCTGGAGGTAGGATTATTAATCCTTCTAGTAACTTATCAGATGCCAAATTTGCTCCGAAAGCAGACTCCTCAGTCTTGCAAATTTGGGGTGGGCATCCTTTACAAGGTCATGTGAAAATTAGCGGGGCCAAAAATGCAGCTTTGGTCATCATGGCTGGAGCCTTGCTGTGTCCAGGTGATTGTCGCATCCGTAATGTTCCCCTTTTAGCGGATGTAGAGCGCATGGGTCAGGTGTTATCAGCTTTGGGTGTACGCGTGACACGACAAGGTGACATCTTAGACATTAACGCCAGCGAAATTAAAACCTCAAAAGCTCCCTACGAACTAGTTACCCAATTGAGGGCGAGTTTTTTTGCCATTGGTGCAATTCTGGCAAGACTAGGAGTCGCGCAGATGCCCTTACCAGGTGGTTGTGCCATTGGCGCAAGACCAGTTGACTTGCATGTGCGGGGACTGCAAGCAATGGGAGCTGAAGTGCAGATTGAACATGGTATTTGTAATGCCTACGTTCCTGGTAGCAGTCGTAGGTTAAAAGGAGCGAAGATTTACTTAGATATCGCCAGCGTCGGAGCCACAGAAAACTTGATGATGGCGGCTACTTTAGCAGACGGCGAAACAATTATCGAAAACGCTGCCAGAGAACCAGAAGTAGTTGATTTAGCTAACTTCTGTAACGCGATGGGAGCAAAAATTACTGGGGCGGGGACTAGCAGAATTATCATTGAAGGAGTCCCCAAATTGCATTCTGTTGATTACAGTATTATCCCCGATCGCATTGAAGCAGGAACGTTTTTAGTCGCAGCCGCAATTACTCGCTCCGAACTCACTCTCTCACCAGTAGCTCCAGAACATCTCATACCAGTGATTGCTAAGCTGCGGGATATTGGAGTAACAATCATTGAGGAAGCCCCAGAACACTTACGTATTCTGCCAGCAGAAACCCTCAAGGCAACAGATATTGAAACCCAATACCATCCAGGTTTTCCCACAGACATGCAAGCGCCGTTTATGGCTTTGCTGACATTGGCTGAAGGCGACAGCGTAATCAACGAATCTGTATTTGAAAATCGCTTGCGTCATGCTTCAGAGTTAAACCGTTTGGGGGCAGATATTCGCGTCAAAGGCAATGCTGCTTTCGTTCGGGGAGTACCCAAGCTATCTGGCGCACCTGTATTAGGCACAGACCTACGAGCCTCAGCAGCCCTAGTCTTAGCAGGACTAGCCGCAGAAGGACAAACCACAATTCAAGGATTACAGCACCTCGATCGCGGCTACGACCGACTTGATGCGAAGTTGCAACAATTAGGCGCTAAAATCCTGCGGGTGGGTGAAGTATCACCGGATGTAGAAATCCTTCCCAGCGTCAGTAGTCTGTGAAGTTGCAATGCTCTCATCAGGGGATGAGGCAGATGAGGGGGACAAGGTAGACAAGAGACTTCTTGCATAAGTCGGGAAAAGGGGCAGGGTAAAGGGGGAAAGGTTTGGTATTTTCCCTTTCCCCTTTAAACTTTTCCCTTTGACCACAAGAGTCCAAAAAGCAATTGATTGCAAGAGGTCTAAGGTAGCAATCTTTCTTCCTTGTCTCCCCCCTCTCCCTTGTCTCTCTTTCTCCTCTAACCATAGCCGACCCCACTTAAATCGCTATACTATCTGTGGGAGGCTGTTCATTTAACCAGCCAGCTTCCACAGTTGTATTTTTGATAGCTTGCTGCACTATGTCCTTCTACAAAACCCCCCTGATTGGTTTAAAGGCTGACTCATTTCGCCATCCATTAGACCTAGAATCTACTAATGCCCTCAAGCAGATACCAGGCATCGATATGTTGGTGCGAAATTGGTTAGGGCCAATGGCAGAGCAGGTTTTTTATGTGGAAAATATAGCCTCAAGCGTTCTGGTGGGTGAAAAGCAGCTGCCTGATTTACACCAGCTGTTGTTAGAAGCTTGCAAAATCTTGGATATAGAGCCTCCCCAGTTGTACGTCCGCCAGCATCCGGCTCCCAATGCTTACACTTTTGCGGTGCGAGGTAAGCAGCCTTTTATTGTCTTGCACACATCTTTAATTGATATTCTCACACCAGAGGAAATCCAAGCGGTAATTGCCCACGAATTGGGACACCTCAAGTGCGACCATAGCGTTTACTTGACTCCTGTGAATTTATTAATATTAGCTGCGGCAATTGTCCCCAATGTCGGTGGCTTCATTGCCCAAGCAATACAAGCGCAACTTTTGGAATGGGTGCGCTGCGCTGAGTTTACCTGCGATCGCGCCGCATTGCTAGCAACCCAAGACCCCAAAGTTGTCATGTCGGTGTTGATGAAACTAGCTGGTGGTTCTCCGGCTTTAGCACCGCAACTCAACCTCGATGCTTTTGTTGCCCAAGCCCGTGCTTACGATGATATTAGCAAGACCGAACTCGGTGAAATGGTCAAAGCTGCCCGCACAGCCCAATTAACCCATCCAGTACCAGTGCTACGGGCGCGAGAAATTGACCGTTGGGCAAGCAGCACAGAATATCAATCTTTAATTCAAGGTCACGGACTCAAGCCTACAAATGATGAAGTCGCACCCAAAGGCGGCTGGCGAAATTGGTAAATTTACTTAGAATTTTTTCTCAATTTTCCTTCAGCATAGGGAAATCCAAAAGATAAATGATTTCCTTAAAATTGTTAACTGTTAACTGTTGACTGTGAACCGTCAAAGGTCAACAATTAACAGTAGCAATAGAATATTTTTTTACTCGCAAGTCCCTCAAGTACTGGTACACCTAAAAAATCAATAGGTTCCTGAAGGATTTATCATAACTGTGGTGGGATTCAAAAATATCTCATTGCTTAATGCCCCATCGCTACCATGACAGCTGTACCCAACGAACATCGCTTTCAACCCATTAACCTGTTTGAGTACGAAAAACTCGCGAAAGACTATTTATCCCAAATGGCCCTTGACTACTACAGTAGTGGAGCCTGGGACGAAATCACCCTGCGAGACAATCGTACCGCTTTTGAGCGAATCAAGTTACGACCTCGTGTATTAGTCGATGTTAGCGATCGCCATCTCAACACTTCCATTTTAGGACAACCCCTGCAACTACCTTTGTTGATTGCACCGATGGCTTTTCAATGTCTGGCTCATCCGGATGGCGAAGTTGCTACGGCTTTAGCTGCGGCATCAGCTGGTATAGGTATGATTTTAAGTACAATGGCAACAAAGAGCATTGAAGAAGTAGCAAGTGCGTGCGAGCAATTTCCAGATTCGGTACGCTGGTTTCAGCTTTACATCCACAAAGACCGAGGATTAACTCGTGCTTTGGTAGAAAAAGCCTATAAATCAGGTTATGAAGCACTTTGTCTTACTGTAGATGCACCAGTGCTTGGACAACGGGAAAAAGATAGACGTAATGAGTTTGCTTTACCCTTGGACTTACATTTAGCTAATCTAGCAACTATCTCAGGGTTGGATATTTCCCATGAAAAAGGTGAATCGGGGTTGTTTACCTATTTTGCTCAACAGCTCAACCCAGCAGTCACTTGGAAGGATTTGGAATGGTTGCAGTCTATATCTCCACTACCCCTAGTACTCAAAGGAATTTTACGCCCAGATGATGCATTGCGGGCTGTGGAATATGGTGCCCAAGCAATTATTGTTTCTAATCATGGAGGCAGACAACTCGATGGTGCGATCGCTTCTTTAGATGCTCTGGCTGAAATTATACCAGCTGTCAATGGTAGGGTAGAAGTATTGTTGGATGGAGGTATTCGTAGGGGCACAGACATTCTCAAAGCCTTAGCATTAGGAGCAAAAGCTGTACTCATCGGACGACCCATTTTGTGGGGACTAGCAGTAGCAGGAAAAGCTGGTGTATCTCATGTCATCTCTCTTCTGCAAGATGAGTTAAACATTGCAATGGCGCTTAGCGGCTGTGCCAAGCTACAAGATATTGATGCTAGTTTATTAAAGTTTACACGTATTTAAGCGATAAACTTCAATTGAACCGTATTGGCTTACATTCAAATCATCGCCTGGTGGGTAAAAAAGTAAAATCCAGATATGCGTTTATTATCAAGTTATTCATCACAACAAAACTCTGAAAATCAATTTTGATATTTGTTGTTGCAAAATTAGTAAATAGAGTATAATAGTAAAGTTGAATATTAGGGCGGGTGGCGAAACTGGTAGACGCACCACACTCAAAATGTGGCGACCTTGCGGTCATAGGAGTTCGATTCTCCTCCTGCCCACTACCAAAAAACTTAACGTATAGGAGCTGTTATTCTCTAGTCGCTAAAAATTACGTGGCGATCGAAGAATAATTAATAAATTACTTGGAATTTATGTTATATTATGTAATATAGTACAGCACATGATATAAAAGTAAATAACCACACTTAGAAAACAACATATCTACTAGAGAAGTCACAGGATTATAGTATTCTTTGTCTTTCGTACTTAAATATTCAATATCACAAGAGCTAAAAGGTTATGCGACTCAAAAGATGGGAATCTCCCCGTAAAGAAGGGAGGAATGATAAGGGTAGAGGCGGTTCTGCCAGGAAGCGACAACTCAAAAAGCAAAGACAAATGTTAAGGCAAAAACTTAAGGAAGGTAACAAAGCTAACCAAAACAAAAATAATACAGCAGGGGAAGATGCATTTATCTTCCCCTTATTTTTTGCCTGTTACCTTCAACGAAAAATAAAATGATGTACTTTAAATACAGGCTTTGAGTTTAATCTGTAATAATAAAGAAATGATAAAACTTTTTTAGCAGAAAAATAAGTATAATTTAGATTTTTAACTCAATTGCATACTTAGGTGCCAAAATTATAACAGTAAATTTATAGTATTTTTACTGTTCCAAAAATCAAGAGTAACCAATATTACATAATACAAAATATAATCTTTGAGAAGTTTATCGAAATTGTAATGCTTAGATGAATCAATTAAAAATTAATTATGAAGGAAACATGAATTTTATCAAACAGCCTCTGAAATCCTTTGGTTATACCAGTAAACTAAAACACAGCAACGAATAATTCTAGTATTACCAGAAAAGCCAAAAAGTGTATAGAGAAGGCAATTGCACCTCCATGTGTTAGCTTCCAAAGATAACACAAGCCTAAAAAAGGCCAGGAGTTATCTAATCTGAATTGTTCAATATTCGGAATGGTCTAGGTAATCTATGGATTCTTTTATTGGACACAGGAATTATTTATGGTGGCAAGAGTGCTTCTACCTACTCAAAAAGTACTTGATTTTCCTATTACGGCTCTACGCTTTCACGACCAGGTGCAAACAATAATCAAATGGGCCAGTAAGCGTGAGAGTAGAAGTGTATATGTAGCAAATGTACATATGCTGATTGAAGCTCACTGGAATCCAGAGTTTGCTAGTCTATTACGAAATGCAGATATAGTTACCCCAGATGGTATGCCTCTTGTGTGGATGATGCGGAAAATGGGAGCCATCCACCAAGACCGCGTAGCGGGGATGGATATTTTTCTGGCTTTGTGTCAGTTATCTCAAACACAAAATCTCAGTATTTTCTTTTTAGGTTCGCAAACAGAAATTCTTTCGAGGATGGAAAAAAGGTTAAAGCGCGAATTTCCTCAAGTAAAGATAGCGGCTATGGAACCTCTACCGTTTCGTCCTTTGACTCCAACTGAAGATGAAGCTTTGATTAAAAAAATTAACTCTAGTGGTGCAAATGCTGTTTTAGTATCTTTGGGATGCCCAAAACAAGAAAATTGGATAGCTCAACACAAGGGCAAAATACAAGCTGTGATGATTGGACTGGGTGGAGTTTTCCCAGTTTATGCAGGAATCCACAAACGCGCACCCCGTGTAATTCGAGACTTAGGACTTGAGTGGCTATATCGATGGATTCAAGAACCACGTCGGCTTTTTGGTCGCTATTCTAGAACAATTCCACTCTTTATATGGCTAGCTACTAAGCAATTACTTTCATCAAGTCGTATTGTAGCTGTCTTCCTGCAAGAAACTGGAGACTAAGAAAGTAAAAAATATAAATGTGTCTATGCTCTTATAAGCAATTATTAGCGAATTTATACATCAACTAAACTCGAACAATATAACTAGCGATATATTTAATACTGAAATTACAAAGACTCACTTCTCAAAGAATTTTATGGACAAAAGTTTATTAAAAAATAATAAAACTACAAAAATGTTATGGTAGACTCTTATTCAAGGTTGAGCTTTAAGGAATAAAAATACACTAGTACTCCAGTAAGTACACATTAATAGATGCTGAAATTCTATTAAATTTTTCAAAAAATCCTTACACTTAATTACATTGCAGATACTTGAATGAAATTATCCCAATATTTATTTATCAAATTAATCACATGGTCTAGAAAGTTGCGATGGTCAACCAAACCAAGTAGCTTCTATAACTATTTTTTTCGTCCTAATTCCTTGAGTTAATCAACAAACACTAGCTTTAATTACTCAGCATCTTCATACTGGATTGTGCAAGATTTTGATTCATCCAAGATGCACAACTGCTGAGATTTTGATTGCCAGTGTTTGTCAGATTTGACATACAGAGAACTAGGAAGTTTAATTGCGTACCATCAAATTAGTCCTGAATTCATATTAGATTGCAGAGAGCAAAAATGAAAATTGGAATTTTAACTTTTCACCATGTCACCAATTATGGAGCAACACTCCAAGCTTGTGCGCTTTGGACTTTCCTTAACAGCCAAGGCTATGATGTTGAAATCATAGACTATCGACCCCTAAAAATAGTATGGAAATACTTGAGACCTTTAATTCCCCTGAAAAAGCCTGAAAAAATTTTTGTGAACATTCCCAGAGCTTGGAAAATGAGACGGTTTTTACTTTCTCTTGTCAAATTGAGTCCGAAAAAATTCTATGATAAAAAAGGCTTAGAATACTATCGCGATAAATATGACGTAGTAATATGTGGCAGCGACCAAGTATGGTGTCTAGATTCCTTTAGAGGTTTTGATTCTGCTTTTTTTTTGGATTTTATTAATAAAGAAACTACTCGTAAAATCAGCTACGCCGCTAGTTTTGGAAATACCGTAAAATTAGGAAATTACCGCGAAACAATTTCCAATTTAATTGCTCAATTTGAAACTATTTTAGTTCGGGATTCCAATAGCGCAAATATTATTAATAACGAATGTAATCAAAAAGCTATAAAAGTTTTAGATCCTACTTTTTTAATTGAATATGACAAAATTAAAACTCCTCCAAAAATCCCAGGTAAATATATTTTGTTATATTTTCATGATGAAATAGAATCAAAAGAAGCAGAATTTCTCAAATCATTAGCAAAATCTGAAAATCTTACAATAATTTCAGTAGATGAACCCAAGGAAATAGCACAGATAAATCTAGAAAGTGCTAGTCCAAAAGAGTGGTTAGGACTGTTTAGTGAAGCATCTTACATAGCCACCAATACTTTTCACGGCACTATATTTTCTATTATTTTTCAAAAACCATTTAATGTATTTCTGCGTAGTGACAAACAGAATAAAGTCGCAGATTTGCTGAAGAATTTAAATTTGGAAAAACGCATATTTTCTTTCAATGAACAGCCAACTCGCGAAGAAATTTTTGATATTGATTATGCGTCAGTATCAAAAATATTAGAATCAAAAATACTAGAATCGAAACAACATTTACTTCAAGCGATTTCACCACAAACAAGTAATGATTACACAAGTAAGGCGGTATCGAATCAGGAGTTAAAATAATTAAAATGTCTAATTTGAAAATTGAATCTTTAACATCAAATAATCTTTCTCACTACAGAACTCAACATAACTTTCAGCGAGTAGGAGAGATTAATAGTATTGAAGAACTACAGGAATACTGTAATTGGGCCAAAGAAAATAAAGTCAATATTTACATAATTGGAAATGGCTCTAACACGTTGTTTGCCAGAAAGAATATCCAATCATTGATATTGAAAAATAAACTACCCAAGTACATAAAAACTCTAGGTGATAACAGAGTAGAAGTGTCTTCTTCTGTTTCGATTATGGAGGTATTAAAACACTGTTACCAAAACTCCGCGGACTCTTTTTATTATCTGGCGTCTGTACCGGCAACTATTGGTGGTGCATTGGCAATGAACGCTGGTAGGGGAAGGCAGCATGGATGTACTATATATGATTTTGTGGAAAGTGTAACATTCTTTGAAGACGGCTCAATAAAAACACTTGATAACAGTCAAATTGTACGAGATTATCGACAAACTATATTCACTGGTGTCCACTCTAAACTAATATTGAGTGCAGTTTTTAAATTTGAACCGCAAACATTCACAGAAAATCCTATAGTTTCCAGACAACATTGGGCAAAAAAACATCAAGATAATACAGCACCAAACTGTGGTTCAGTATTCAAAACTGCTAATTTCAAAATACTGAGTAAGCTTAGAGGAATGTCCATTGGCAAAGCGATGTTCTCAGCTAAAACAACTAATTGGATACTGACTAAATCACAAAATAGCTATGCAATACTTTTGTTGATTAAAATGGCTCAATTTTTACATTTTGTCAGCGGGCAAAAAATTGAACTCGAAGTAATTGTCATCGATTAATTAATTGGTGGGAAAAAATGTCAGAATTCAGCACCCAGGAGTCAGAAATCAGAATTTAGGGGTATCTACTACAATAGTACACTGGTTAATCAAATATTTTTCCTCATTCTTTAACCCTTCTGGCTCCTGAATTCTGATGTCGTTTCTTGATGAGGCTATGCCAAATATTAGATTTTTTCAACGTATAAGTATGCTGAAGTTAATTTGCTACATTCCAAAATAATTAGGCGCATCTTCATAGAGAATTGGCTTTTCCGTAAACCAAGGTTTGTGTCATCGCTTCAAACACTCACTGCTTGACTCTAGGATTGTGCAAAAATTCACCTACTAAAATCAACGATAAAAGTACTTGACACAAACCCATGACTAGCTGCTATATTAGGTAGGGTGAAGTTGTTGGGGCGTAGCCAAGTGGTAAGGCAGCGGGTTTTGGTCCCGCCATTCCTAGGTTCGAATCCTAGCGCCCCAGTAAATAAAAAGACAGGTGCTTATGCCTGTCTTTTTGCATTTGGATTCAAACAACTTAAAATACATTACTCGAACAATTACTTATCAGGCGACTTCAGAGCTCGATCTAGAACTTGCCTAGCTTCTTGTGCTTTAGCTCGTGCTTCTTGGTAACGCACATTAGCTTGAGCAAAATTTTTCAGAACTTTAAAGCCTTCCTTGAGGCGAGTAATTTCCTCTTCACTCACTGATTCGTCAGTGAACAGAACATCAACTGCTTTACGAATTTCCAAGGCTTCAGTTCGTGATTCTTGAACTTTCAGCTTGAGCGTTGCTAGATTACTCAGAAGTTGCACGGCTTGGGTAATGGCATCCTCACCGTTAGCAGTATCAGCACTTGGCTCTTTAACCTCAATTAATTGTTGGGGGCCAAATCCTTCTTCTAGTTCCGTGGGTAACTTACCTGCATCCATCAGTTCCATTAACTGATCCATTGCTTTGTCACGGGCTTTAGCTGAATCTTTACCAGAAACAGTGAGGATAATTTCTGGGCTTTGGGCGAGAGTATACTGAACCATATTTAAGCAAAAAATTTGCTGGTTAATTAAACCAAGGATGATAATTATAACATGTTGCGTGTCATCTTATTTGTTGGTTTATTTATGCCGGAGACGAGGGATTTAAAATAAAACTTTATACTTGAAAAGAAAGAGTATATTTATTTTCGCAGGAGGGGAGAGGAATGACTCTCAATCCCACCATTATGCAAGCAGTGGAACAGATGGGTTACCGTGTCACCGTTGGTGATGTGGCAATTCAGGCAGGATTGAACGTGGCTGAAGCTAATCAAGGTTTATTGGCATTAGCATCTGAAGCTGGCGCACATTTACAAGTAGCAGATTCAGGTGACATTGTTTACCTATTTCCAAAAAATTTCCGCACAATTTTACGTAATAAATATTTCCAGTTACGATTGCAGGAATGGTGGAAAAAAGTTTGGAATGTTCTGTTTTACCTGATTCGGATTTCTTTTGGAATTTTCTTAACTGTTTCCATCGCCTTGATAACTATTACCATCATTATTATCATGACCGCGGCCAATTCAGACCGTGACAGCGATAACGGGAGCAGTAATTCCGGTGGTGGATTCTTCTATTTCCCAAATTTATTTTGGTATTTTAGTCCAGATTATGACACTCACTACCAACAACGGCGAGATGAAAGGCGACAACAAAGCGATTTAAATTTCTTTGAAGCTGTGTTTTCGTTTTTATTTGGTGATGGTAATCCTAACGCTAATTTAGAAGAACGTCGCTGGCAAGAAATTGCTACGGTAATTAGGAATAATCGTGGTGCAGTGGTAGCTGAACAAATTTCGCCGTATCTTGATGACATTGGGGAGAAATATCAAAGAGATTACGAAGATTATATGCTGCCGGTTCTGACACGATTTAATGGACAACCATCCGTTAGCGACGAAGGACAAATTGTATATTACTTTCCAGAGTTGCAGATAAGTGCAGCCAAAAAGCGTCGTCGTTCAATAGCAGTTTATTTAGAAGAATTTCCTTGGCGTTTTAGTGCTGCAAGTTCAGGACAAATTATGCTGAGTGCTGGCTTGGGGATACTCAATTTTGTTGGTGCTTTAGTATTGGGAAATTTATTAGCAAATGGCACCGCTGCTGCTCAAATAGGTGGACTAGTGGCTTTTGTCCAAGGAATTTATTGGTTGCTATTGGCTTATGGAATTGGTTTTTTAGGCATCCCATTATTGCGTTATTTTTGGATTCAGTGGCGGAATCAAAAAATTGCTGCCCGCAATCGCGATCGCCTTTCTCGCGCTAGGCTATTAGCAAGCGCGGATAGTTCTTTGCAGCAAAAGCTTGATTTTGCTCGTCAATTTGCAGCAGAAAAATTCATTGGCGATGAGGATTTGGTTTACTCCACCGAAACCGACTTACTAGAACAGGAAGTTGAACGTTCTGCACAAATTGATGCTGAATGGCAACGGCGCTTGGATGAATCTTGAGGAAGAATTCAGAATTCAGAATTCAGAATTTAAGACTTGGAATTGAGGAGTGCAAAAATTTTCGGAATTAGTTAGGACTTCGGGACTGACAAATAAAAAATATCCAATTAACTCTTGTCAGGTGGGCATCTCGCCCACCCTACTTTCGGGTATCATATAAAACTATGGTGGAGAAACTTTTCAGAGATTTTATCAGTCTGGTTCTCCAAATTCTGCAAGAATACGCCAATGTCATCTTCTGCTCAAGGTATTCCTGGGTTACCAGATTTAACACATCCGACTGAGCTTGTGCAATTTGGAACTCAAGCACTTACAGCTTCAGTATTATTAGTATTTTTAGTTATAGCTTTGGGAATTGCGATCGCTCTGGTGAGTTTTTCTCTACGTCGCCATCAAACCGAAAATGTGATTGTCATTGGTGAATGGGCTGTTCGTTATTCCCAACTTTTACGAGGATTACAACATTTAACTTTAGTATTAGTTCTCTTAGTGCCGGGATTTTTTCTCTGTTCAACTTTGAGCAACCGCTACCATCACTGGGAACAAGCAAAGGTGGCTCAAGTGGTGGAAAGCGTCGCCGGTGAAAAACTAGAACAGTCTGCTCCTCAAGTACGCTACTCTATTCAAGAGCCATATTCTTACACCACCCAAGTCAACGGCAAGATAGTTAAGGTCAATGATACGCGGGAAGTTACCCGGTTTTTAACGTTGGGTGGTTCGCAAATTCAAGTCAAACTTGACCAAAGCGTAGATGTTCCTGGTCGCAGTTCAATTTATCGCGTGGAATACACTGCTGATTATAAAGTAGTTAACCAACTCAACAATGTTAATAATTTTTTCTTTGAAGCACCGCCACCTAACGGCTATTCGCTGCTTGCTAGCTACAAAGTAGAGCGTGACGGTACTAGATTACAACAAACCAATCCTGGGGATTATGGCTTTCCCTTCCGTCTGCAACCAGGGGAAGCAACCACCTTTCGAGTTACCTATCAAGCTCAAGGAGGGCCGCGTTGGGTTTACAGTGCCGAAGGACAGTTGCTTTCTAACTTCCGCCTCACGGCAATTGCTAACTTTGCTCCTGCTGATTTCGCCAGTGGTATTGTACCGAATGAAATTAAAGTTGATGGTCGCAGCACTCAATTTACTTGGATATTTAACGATAATGTTTCAGTGAAAAATCCATTTGGAGTGTTTACCAACACCGAACCAATTCGTCACACTGGTATCATTCCCAGGCTGTTATTGCTAGCACCAGCGATATTTTTGTGGTGGATATTATTGTTATATTTATCACTGCCCATGAGTTTTAAAAATATCGCGATCGCTGGTAGTATTTTCTTTGCTTGTTTATTAGCTTTGACCTATCTGGCTCGCTTGATAAATCCTCAGTTGGCTTGGGCTTTGATTTCCATTATCTTATTGTTTTTAACATGGGGATTAGGCGCTAGCCGTAGTACTTCCCTTGCTGCTATTATTTGCACTATTGCTGGAGCAGTACTACCCATCTTTGGATTATTAGTACCCTTTAGCGGCCTCACCCTCAGCCTCGCCGGTTTACTTTCCGCAGTTTGGCTAGCAGTTCGTCACTGGTACGGTTGGTTCACTTTGCACCCAGAAGACCAAAGATTACAGATACAGAGAAACAGTAGAGATTAATACCAATTCAAAATTCACGCATTATGTGGATTAGACGCTAAAACCCTTGATTTATGGTTGTAGAGACGTTGCACTGCAACGTCTCTACAGGGCGCACTGCTCTAGATATGATATTGCGGTAATCTGGTTATGATGAGCAAAGTTTTAGCTAACAATACTTATGGATGGTGATTTACTAACTTTCTTTGCAGCTGCTGGGTTACTGATTCTCTATCTCATCTTCTCCGCCTTCACGGAAATGGGTACTAAACTTCCTTGGAAGAAATAAGCTAATGGAGTGATGAATTGAGGAATTGAAAGTTTGTAAAATCAAAAATACAGCAGAATTGTGAATTTAAAATTACAATCGGCTCTGCGCTAAGTTACCAGAGCTAGATAAAGATTTACACTTCTCAACCTCATTGGCCTTGGAAAAAGCTATAAACATCCATTAGGCTAGGCTATCATATTTAATTGATTGAGAGAATGCTAAATGCGCGACCCACAGAAGAACTTAATTAAAATTGAGCCAGCAACCCTCGTTTTGATTGTGTCTGTTTTAATACTTTTGCCTCTGATAGTTGTTGGGTTTTTCTCGCAGTGAAACTATTTAATGTCGTTTTAGCCTTTCATAGACGTTTCTTGATAATACGTAAACCCGTACTGTAGGGGCATAGCATTGCTGTGCCCCTGCCACAGATGTGGTTTTTTCAAGCACTTCATATTTTATATTTACCGTCAATGCGTAAGTCCTAGATTTATGTGTTGCCAAGATTTAACAAAATAATATGAGCGACTTGCATTGTGAATGCATCGACTTGCATTGTGAATGCATCGGCTTGCATCGTGAATTTATCGACTTGCATCGTGAATTTATCGACTTGCATCGTGAATGCATCGACTTGCATTGTGAATGCATCGACTTGCATTGTGAATGCATCGGCTTGCATTGTGAATGCATCGACTTGCATTGTGAATGCATCGGCTTGTATGATACCAACTTTGCTTATCAACCAATGCTAGAGCGATCGCCATTGCTCTTAGGTGCTTTAAACTTTAACAACGGCTCATAGTGTGACTGTTAACAGTCAACAGCCAACAGTCAACAGTCAACACAAATTCAGCTTATTGAGGTAAAACTTGCCGTAATGCTGCTATTAGTTGGTCAACACTTTCCTTACGACTATTAAAGCCCATTAGTCCCACGCGCCAGACTTTACCAGCGAGTTCGCCAAGACCACCGCCAATTTCAATATTATGTTCATTGAGTAGCTGTCGAGCGATCGCTTTGCCGTCTACTCCGTCTGGAATGCGGACAGTGGTAAGGGTAGGCAGTCGATATTCCCGCTCAACGTGCATACTTAATCCTATGTCTTCCAAACTTTCCCAGAGATATTCTACGTTCTTTTGATGACGCTGCCAGCAGTTTGCTAATCCTTCTTCGGCAACTAAACGCAGTGCTTCCCGCAATGCATAGTATAAGTTAATTGGTGCTGTGTGGTGATAGACGCGATCGCTACCCCAATATTTACTCAGCAAAGACATATCTAAATACCAATTGGCAACTTTTGTGCGGCGCTTTTGTAATTTTTCGGCTGCACGCGGACTCATGGTAAAAGGCGAAGCACCGGGTGGGCAACCCAAGCCTTTTTGGCTACAACTATAAGCTAGGTCAACTCCCCAAGCATCCAAGAATATAGGAACGCCGCCGAGACTGGTAACGGTATCTAGTAATAGTAAAGTGCCAAATTCGCGACACAAATCAGCAACTCCCTCTAAAGGTTGGCGTGCGCCAGTGGAAGTTTCGGCATGAACCAAAGCAAGAATCGCTGGACGATGGGTTTCCAGGGCAGTTTTCAATTCTTCCAAGCTGAAAACTTGTCCCCAAGGCTTAGTAATTGTTCGCACATCAGCGCCATAACGTCCAGCCATATCCACCAAGCGATTACCGAAGTAACCAGCTACGCCAATCAAAACCACATCACCGGGTTCGACGCTGTTGGCGATGGTTGCTTCCATTGCTGCTGTTCCCGTACCACTGACTGCAATGGTGAGTGGGTTTTCTGTTTGCCATACGTAGCGCAGCAACGATTGAATTTCATCCATCAGTGCGAGAAAAGCCGGGTCAAGATGCCCGACTGGTGAAGTATTCATCGCTTGCAGGACTGTAGGATGGGCATTGGAGGGGCCTGGCCCCAACAGTAAACGGGAGGGGATTTCTAAAGGTGAGAGTTGCAGGCGTTGAGAATCGTTAATTGAAATTGTTGGCGTCATAATTTGTCTTCGCTTAGACGGTACTTACCGCATCATAAAGCGAACGCATCACCGATGTTTGAGTCCGTCTATCATTTGCCAGAAGAAGCAACAACCACAAAGTTTTACAGTAAGTCTAAGGAAGGAGCGAATCCAATACTGCTCGGTTAAAGATTTTTAACTCGGCATTGGGGAAAGGGGAAAAGGTTAAAGGGTAAAGGTTAAAGGTTTTTTCTTTCCCCTTTTCCCCAAAAC
>Ga0314811_100075_pt1 | contig 17468 bp, 13 predicted proteins | sample STEome_7_FD_202340 | JGI IMG/M metagenome (GOLD analysis project Ga0314811, IMG submission 202340) | Metatranscriptome of soil surface biofilm microbial communities from soil inoculated with nitrogen-fixing consortium DG1, State College... ...
AGGTTACACAGAACTAGGTAAAACACATGGCCAACATAATTGACACTGCTACTAACAATGGTTCTTTCAAGACACTAGTTGCAGCAATCGAAGCGGCTGGTCTGGTAGATACACTAAAAGGTGATGGCCCATTCACCGTCTTTGCGCCGACTGATGCAGCATTTAACAAGCTTCCAGCAGGTACAGTAGACGCATTGCTGAAAGATATTCCCAAGCTGAAGAAAATTTTGACCTATCATGTTGTCTCAGGCAAAGTACTAGCTGCTGATGTGGCCAAACTGAAGACAGCTAAAACAGTTGAAGGTTCAGATGTAAAAATTGATGCTTCTAATGGCGTCAAGATAAATGATGCCAAAGTTGCAACCCCTGATGTTGCTGCGGATAACGGTGTCATCCACGTCATCGATACAGTTTTGATTCCTGCATAAGCAAACATCAAACAATTTTAGATTTTGGATTTTAGATTTTAGATTTACTGCATCCACTTTTGGGTTGCAGCTTGGGGATTTTAGATTTATTCCGCCCACAAGGGGCTTTACTTGAACCGAAAGAATAATCCAAAATCCAAAATTTAAAGTCTAAAATTCGGAGGGATAAGTTTCTTCTCTATCACTGTTTGAACGTTTTTTAGTAAACAACAGCTACGAATAAATCCATCTAGGCACTATCTAGATGGATTTGTTGTTTGAACTAGGGGAATCAAATTTTCAGTTTTGCCAAACCCAAGTAACGTATACCTTCAGGGGAAATATCAAAACGGCAAGGTAGGACTTCTAAACCAAGAGCGATCGCCTGCCGCAATAACATACTATATACTGGGTCAGTGCGATCGCCAGGTGAAAATTCAGTACAATCACCCCGATTGATAAAATAAAGCATCACCCCACGAGTTAAAGGTAACAGCGCCATTAATTCCCGCAAGTGTTTTTGTCCTCTGGTAGTTTCTGTATCTGGAAATAAAGCTAACCTTCCATCACAGAAAGTTGTATTTTTCACTTCTAAATAAATTGGCCGTTCCTCAACATTTCCTGTTAAGAAAAAATCCACTCGACTTTTGTTATCTACTCCATAAACCACTTCAGTTTTGATGTGGTTATAATCACCCAATTCTGGAAAAAGATGTTTTACCAAAGCTAACTTTACCACCCGATTAGGCAAAAGAGTATTCACACCCACCCAAGTCGGTTCATTGTCATTGACCTGAATTAGTTCTAAAGTATAAGCCAATTTGCGCTTTGGATTATCACTTTTAGAAAGCTGTACCGCACTTAAGGGAGTCGATACTCCAGTCATCGGCCCTGTATTTGGACAATGTGCTGTCACTATCTCGCCAGAAGTGAGTTGAACGTCCACAAAAAACCGCTTGTAGCGTTTTAGCAAAATACCTGAATATAAAGGCGGGTAACGGTAAAGCCAATCACTCATCATCAAACTTTGTAGCTGCACTCAATAGAGTAGCTTGAAAATAGAGTTGATTGATGATGGTTGACGGATGACGGATGACGGATGACGGATGACGGTTGATGGTTGATGGTTGACGGATGACTGATGATGGTTGAGTACGGGCGTACAGCCGTACGCCCCTACCCATCTATCTGTATCAGGTATTCCACTTTCCATATTCAAAATAGATACTAACGTGATAAATAATACAATGATTACATAAAATATTTCTTTCCCAGTCAACAGTCATCAGTCAACAGTCATCAGTCATCAGTCATCACTCAACAATCATTCCGATATCATACATTGTCAATTTTTGTAGTCAAATTTACGACAGTTTAATAAAAAGTAGCATATACTAAGTGTCATAACCCTCCCAGTAAACAACAATTCGGGAGAAATTCAACGTGCAAGGAGGTAAATCCTATGCAAAAATTATGGACATCAAGGGAATTAGAATATGCTTTTCTGTTTACTTTAAGAAAAGTAAATTCAATTAATGTAGAAGGTTTTAAGCCATTTTTTCAAAATCTGCCCATCGACCCTTATATTAAAGGCAACTATCGTTTCAGAAGATTATCTCGGTTCATAGTTGCTGAGGATAAATTAATCAAATTGCCTCATGGCTTCCTCTTCCAAAGTAAAGATTATAATCCGTTATTGGGCGACATCAAAAGAGAGTTTGCAGAATTAGAAGATGCACTTATTGAACTTGATATTTTTAGAAATCTTGTCTTAGCATTTCACGATTCTTGTAAACTTCATCCAGAAGCAGAAATTGGAGTTCATCAAATCAGAACCATTTGTTCGCCTGATAATTTAGGTAACCCTGCACCTGAAGGTATCCATCAAGATGGTACTGATTTTATTGGTATTTTCTCCGTTGATCGAGACAATATTCAAGGTGGAGAAACACATTTATATGCTGCAAAAAAAACAAAAACCTGTGTTTAGCAAAGTTCTAAATCCTGGAGAACTTTTATTGGTCAATGACCATGAATTTTTCCACTTTACAAGTCCTATCAAACCAGAAATTGAAGCTCAAGGAAGTAGGGATGTGTTCGTACTCACTTCTCCTAGCTTATTAACAGAATAAATTTAATATTAAATAATTTAACTGCGTTGGTTGGACTTTCAGAAGGCAGAAGTACGAAGGCAGAAGGCAGAAGGGAACCCACGTTTAAAAACGTGGGATTGAAGCAAGGACGCTTTGTATCTCGTGCTACGCATCTTGATACAATTCTTTTTTTTTTTTTTTAACTGGGCTTTAAACCCATAACTAAAGTTTTTATTAATACTTCTTTCCTTCTGCCCTCTGCCTTCTGCCCTCTGCCTTTCTTGTAAATATTTTCCCAGTAGAGAGATATGACAGAATTCAAAATCAAGACAGGATTTATACCTTGCTTTGGGTGCAAGTTCGTATACTTAGCTTGAATCTGTTGTATGACAATCCTAGTTAATTTGTAAAACTCGCAGTGTTAAGATACCCGATTTCTGAATGAAGTCGGGTTTCTAATTTTCATGAATAGATGGTCGCGATCAATAGTATCTAATTTTAGTTTTGCTAAGTTATTGTAAATGAAATGGATCGGAGTATTTGTGATGAAACAGCCAGCAACCCCACAAATTCCAAAAATTATACAACTGGTTCAGTGGGTTTTTAATCCTTTAAAACTGATGGAAACATCTGCAAAGGCGTATGGCGAATGTTTTTCGCTACAGCTAACTGGTAATAACCCACTTGTGTTGTTTAGTAATCCCCAAGCAATTCAAGAGATTTTTACAGCTCCACTTGAGCAGTTAGACGCTAAAGGTTCAGCACAACTTTTAAAATCTTTATTAGGTGACAACTCGTTAATATTGCTATCTGGCGCATCTCATCAACGCCAACGGCGATTATTGACCCCGCCTTTTCATGGCGATCGCATGAAAGCCTACGGTCAAATTATCACCAATATCACTCATGAAGTCATCAGTAAATGGAAAATTGGCGAACCTTTTTCTATCCGTGACTCCATGCAGGAAATCTCCCTAAAAGTAATTCTCCAAGCTGTATTTGGTCTAAATCAAGGAGAACGTTTAACAAAATTGCAAGGACTGTTGCGTTCCGTTCTGGAGTTATCCGGTTCTCCCTTGCGTGCTTCCATAACATTTTTTCCCATACTGCAAGTAGATTTGGGTAACTGGAGTCCTTGGGGAAAATTTGTGCGTCAAATGCAGCAAATTGAAGAACTCCTCTACAGCGAAATTCAAGAACGCAGAGATTATCCCGATGCTTCTCGTAGCGATATCCTTTCCTTGATGATGTCAGCACGCGATGTTAATGGCGAACCAATGACTGATGTCGAATTGCGCGATGAATTAATGACTTTGTTAGTCGCCGGTCACGAAACCACCGCTTCAGCTTTGACATGGGCAATTTATTGGATTCACCATTTGCCAGAAGTACGAGAAAAGCTGCTCACTGAGTTAGATAATGTGAATGAGAATGCTGATTGGAATCAAATTTCTCGCTTACCTTATCTAACAGCGGTATGCCAAGAAACACTCCGCATTTACCCGATTGTCATGCTGACTATCCCTCGCATAGTCAAGAAACCGATAGAAATTATGGGCTATGAATTCCAACCGGGGACATTATTAACAGGTTCTATATATTTAATGCATCACCGCGAAGATTTATATCCAGAACCAAATCAGTTTAAGCCAGAGCGATTTTTACAACGCCAGTATTCACAGTATGAATATTTACCCTTTGGTGGCGGTAATCGTACCTGTATTGGTATGGCATTTGCCATGTTTGAAATGAAATTGGTATTGGCAACAGTGCTATCACAAATGAATTTAGCATTAGTTGACAATTATCAAGTTAAACCTACCCGTCGTGGCATAACTTTAGGCCCTTCTGGCGGTAAGTGGTTAATTGCAACAGGTCAGCGACAAAAAGTGAAAACTCCTGTGGGAGTGTAATACGAATTCGTAATTCGTAATTCGTAATTTAGAAGCGATCGCACAAGATAATTCTAGAAGGTGCGATCGCTTTTTTAGTATTTAAGCATTTGCGCCCAGAACAGAAGAGTCATAGTGCTGTAGCAAATTTTGTGGGTCATCATAAATTGCAACCGCTTGGGATAGTTGTTCATCGCTAAAGCCACCGCAGCGTAAAGCAATCACACCTACCCCTGCTTTACCAGCAGACTCAATATCATAGGGAGAATCTCCTAGCATTACTACTTTATCGGGTGTCAATTGCCCTTTTTTCAAAGCTGCTTGTACAATGTCGGGAGCGGGTTTAGATGCTTCGGCATCATCGGATGTAGTGACTTCGGTTAGCAAATCATCTACCTGGGCAATTTTGAGCATTATCTCAAGTTCTTCAGAACTGGCTGAACTACCAACAACTAAACGCAACCCTGCTTTTTGCATTTTTAATATTAAGTTTCTGCTACCATTGGCAGGGGTAACTTGCGATATATATTTATCAAATAATAGTTTTTTGCGTAGTTTAGCGATCGCTTTACCAGTTCCTTCTTCACCATTTAATTCTGGTACTACTTTGGGAATAAGTTGGTCACCACCCATGCCCATTAGTGGCCTGACTTTTTCAAATGGCACATCAAAATCATAACCTGCAAATGCCTCTACCCAGGAATTTGCATGAACATCATTACTGATAACCAGCGTGCCATCAATATCTAAAATCACCCCTTCCAATACCATGAAAAACCTCGCCCTTTGATTTCATAGCTGATGATGGCATGACAAATCAGGTTATATCATCGTCCCAACAGCAGAGAAGGAGGTTAGAGAAAAAATAGCGATCGCTTATAATTATCTGCAATTGCACTTGCCTTCGAGACACTTGGGCGATCGCACAGCGCCAGAGACAGACCCTAACAAAGCTTGTAAAATTTTTTATATCATAACCGCCTAATCACTTATCAAAAAAATTCCCCGCGTCTCCACCACCCCACCACCCCACCTCCCCGCGTCAGTCTAAACCATAAGTCTTCAACCAGACATGATATGAGAGTTCAAGATGGTACAAACACCCGCTAGTCCAGAAACCGAAACCCTATTGATTGAGTTGCCCAAGTCCATTGGGCTGTATGTTACCCAAGAACAGTTTGCTGCTTTAGCCGCAGCCAACCGAGAATTGAGACTGGAAAGAACCGCACAAGGAGAATTAATAGTGAACCCACCAACAGGCTGGGAAACAGGAGAGCGAAATTGCAGTATTTCTGGAGAATTGTATTTGTGGTGGCGTAATGCCGGCGAACCTGGTAAGGTCTTTGATTCTTCTACAGGTTTCATTTTACCCAATGGTGCGACTCGCTCCCCCGATGCCTCTTGGGTGAGTCAAGAACGATGGCAGGCGCTGACTTCGGCACAAAAAGGAACCTTTGCTAATATCTGCCCCGATTTTGTGGTGGAGTTACGCTCTAGTTCAGATACCCTCAAATCCCTGCAAAATAAAATGAGGGAATATATCGACAATGGCGCTAAACTTGGTTGGTTAATCGATCCGCAGCAGCGACGGGTGGAAATTTATCGACGGGCTAAGGATGTGGAAGTATTGGAAAATCCTGCCCAGTTGTCGGATGAAGCAGTGTTGCCGGGTTTTGTCTTGAATTTGCAACGGGTGTGGGATTGAAAGCATCTTGCTTGCTATGGGTTAGAGAAGAAATAGCATTGCCTGAGATAATGTGAGAGAGGGCGTAAATGCAAAGCAAGCGATCGCCAGAATTAAAAACATTACAATATTGGTCATCAACATTACAATGTTGGTCATCAACGTTACAATGTTGGTCACCAAGGTTACAATGTTGGTCACCAAAGTCACGATGTTGGTCACCAAGGTTACGATGTTGGTCACCAAGGTTACAATGTTGGTCACCAAGGTTACGATGTTGGTCACCAAGGTTACGATGTTGGTCACCAAGGTTACAATGTTGGTTGCAAATGTTTAAATATAGCTGTTCTGAACTGGGAACACTGCGGTGTTCTTCAACCGAGAACTGCTTGGCTGTTACTTGATATTGTCGCAGAGATGGCGATCGCTCTTAGTTACATTCGGGTTATTCTGCAAATAATCATGTAACCATTCACAGCCACGCACCAGTAAGTTATCTAACTCATCTAGAGAATTTAGCTGTTGCAAATCCCACAAAATCACAGTGTTATCAGCACTGCCTAATGCCAGAGTCTTGTCATTGGGTGAAAAACTGACACTTAATATTTCTTTGCTATGTCCGCTAAGAGTTCTGATGAGAGTGCCATTTACCCGCCAAAGTTTTACTGTCTTGTCATCACTGGCAGTGGCAATGGTGCGATCGTCGGATGAGAAACTCACACTTTTGACTTCATCGTTATGTCCGATTAACGTTTTATAGAAGCGAAATTCACCTTTACTATCTTGCTTCCAGAGAATCGCCGTTTTATCATTACTGGTGGTGGCAATCATTTTGCCATCGTGTGAAAAGCTCACGCTATAAACCCAACTTTTATGCCCGTTTTCTCCGGTGAGACTTTTGTAAATTTTAAACTTTTGATTGCGATCGCGCTGCCAAAGTTTTATCGTGTTGTCATCACTTGCTGAAGCAACAAATTTACTATCTGGCGACCAAGCCACACCTCTAACCCAATCGCGATGAGCTTTGAGAGTTTGGTAAGGTAGGGTTTCAAACTCACCCTTGCCATCTCGCCGCCAAATTTTCACTGTATTATCCACACCACCCGCAGCCAAAAGTTGACCGTCGGGTGAAAAACTCACATCTAATATCTTGTCGCTATCATCACTCAGGGTTTTAATGAAGCTACCGTCCTGCTTCCAGAGTTTTACAGTTTTATCTGCACTGGCAGAGGCAATGATTTTATCATTGGGGGAGAAAGCGACACTATTAACCTGATTGGTATGCCCTTCAAGAGTTTTGAACAAAGTACCATCAGCAGATTTCCAAAGTTTCACTGTTTTGTCATAACTAGCAGAGGCAATGATTTTGCCATCAGGTGAGAAACTCACTTTATTAACCCGATCGCTATGAGAATTGAGGGTACTTAGCACACCACTTCCTAGCCGACCACCTTTGATGGTACTGTTAGCGCAACTAGAGGCATGTACCAAACTTTCAGCATCAAGTTGCCAAATTTTGATCGTATTGTCAGCACTGGCGGTGACAAGAACGTTGCAATCAGGTGAGAAACGCGCAGCATAAACTCCATTAGTATGCCCTGTGAGAGTTGTCAGTAATTTACCATCAAGCTTGTCATCAGACTTTTTGTCAAGCTTCCAAAGTTTCACTGTTTTGTCTTGGCTAGCTGAGGCAATTATCTGGCCATCGGGACTAAAACTCACGTTCATTACTCTCTCTCGATGCCCCTCAAAAACTGTTAATTCTCTACCGTTTAAGTTCCAAACTTTTACCAAGTTGTCCCGGCCAGCAGTGGCAATTGTTTTGCCATCGGGCGACCAAGCCACAGCCCAAACAAAGTCTTTATGGGTATTCTTAAAAGTCCTAATATATGTGCCGTCGCCTGTCCAAAGTTTCACTGTTCTATCCCGGCTACCCGTGGCAATTATTTTGCCATCAGGTGAGAAAGCAACGCTAGTAACTCCATCTTGATGTCCGTTTTGATATCCATCTTTATATCCCTCGATTCTTTTTATAAAAGTACCGTTCCGTCGCCAAAGTTTTACAGTGCTGTCTCGACTAGCCGTAGCAAATATCTGACTATCTGGAGAAAAACCTATCCCATAAACTCCGTTGCTATTACTATTTTTGCTATGGTGGGCTGGCAATTCTTTGAACTTTGTAAATTGATTACCGTCACGCTGCCAAAGTATCACGATACCATCGAAATCCCCTGAAGCAATCATTTGATTATCAGGTGAAAAGATAACACTCAAAACTTTATTTTTATGTCCTTTAAGGGTTTGTATTAATCTACCTTCACGATTCCATATTTTTACAGTATGGTCAAAACTAGCTGAGGCGATTATTTCACCATCCGGTGACAAATTCATACCCCAAATTAGACCTTTATGATCTTCCAAACGATTACGTTCTACTAACCAGTAAACTGGCTGTTGTAGTGCCGCCACAACTTGGGTACGAACTTGAGAATCTGTTTTTCCCCAAACTGTAGCTTGGAGTTTTTTACCTGCTTGGATGCCTTGTTTAAGTGCTTCAAACCTTTGACCTGAAGCAAAAAGCGCTTCTGAAGCTTTACTAATAGCAATTGTCTCGGCTTGTTCTGTTCTTTGTCTTTCAGATTCGGCTCGTACCCAAAACCCTACTGATAAAACTGCCAGAATGGACATCATAGCACTGCTGGCGATCGCCAAGTTACGTTGACGTTTGAGAACACGATTTAGTTGTGCTTCTACTTGTTGTCGTCGCTGCTTTTCCTCTTTCTGTTTTTCTATTTCTCTTGCTTGTTGTGATTGTCTAATGAAAGATACGAGATAGTCATGAACCAGTTGATATAAATTAGTAGGTTTTTCCGGAATATTTAACACCAGACCAGAACCCACTAAAATCTCTAAGACTAAATTTAGTTGTTCTTCATTGGAGATAATATCTGCTGTTTTTAAATCTTCTGCTAAATTGTCAGCAGTTTTCAGGGGACGAGTGCGATTTTCGTCTGTGAGTAAATATAAAACTACTCTGGCACAGTATTCATTTTCAGAACCACAGTCTTGAATAACTTCTTCTAAAAATCCCTCAACTAACTTTTCTTTTGTTCCTACCTGAAGGTATTTTTCTAGAGTTGTAATTTTATGTGTTTGGAGTTGCGCTCCTACAATTTGTAACTCAATCGGGCGTACTTCTCCTTGGTTTGATAAATCCTCCACTAATTTATCGATTAACACAGGTTCTAAATAAAAGTTGTTTTGCTTAGTTAAACTTTGGACAACAGCTTTGGCATCTTCTGAAGATAAATTTTTTAATTCATAACGAATATATTTATCTAGAATATTATTATTAATTGCTGTAAAATTAAATAAGCGATCGCATTCTAATAAATAATGTAAATAATCTTCTCTTAAACAAAGAATCACCTTCACAAAAGGAATATCTAAGCAAGAGTGCAAAAATTTATAAAATGGCTGCCTTTTACTTTTATCTGTGTAAACAAAGAAAAATTCTTCAACTTGATCGAAAATTAAAACTGTTAAGAGATTACGCTCGCCATTTTTATGTAAATTTTTACATATAGATTCTATGGAACTAGGCCTACTATTATTTGCTAAACGTTCTCCTAATATCCCCATCCAATCTGTATAGACTCTGACGATAATAGGTAATACATCACGAGCATCAATTGATTGCAGTTGCAGAGCAGGTATTAATCCACCGATTAAAATCGAACTTTTACCTACACCAGAATAACCATGAAATACAGTTAATTTATGGTCATTCCGGCTCATCCTTTCTCGTAATTTATCCACATCTTTTTGCCGACCAGAAACAGCAATTTCTTGGGCAACTTTGACGGAATTTTCTACTTGTACTAATGCCGGATTAATTACTTCATACTGGGGATTTAAATAAGCTGCTCCAATAAAGGCGCGAAAACCATATTGATGTTCAATTTGAATTTGTTCTTGCTTAATCTGAAAAGCTTCAAAATATTGATGTTGTTGATAATAAATTTTTCGTAAATTTTTTAATATGCAAATATAAAGCTCTGGATCGTATTGAGGTTTAGTTTTTTCTTTGGCAGTTTTTAGAGTAACTAAAGCATCTTGTATCTTATTAAGCTGCTGTTGCGCTCTGGCTAGCGCAAATAAATACCAACCTTGATGATAAGATAGGACTAATTCTAAATTAGCATTGGCTTCAGTAGATTGATTAGCAGCTACAAGAGAAAGGGCTTGTTCTGCCGCTTGTTTGGCTTGATTCCAATCAGTTTTAGCCAGTGCTACCTCAGAAATAAATCCGTAAGCTCTAGCTTCTCGAAACCAATCAGGATAAGTTTGGTACAGTTTCAAAGCTTTTTGTGCAACCTTTTCTAATTCATCCCATAGTTCGAGTTTTTGCAGTACTTCTCCTAGAGCATTGATAAATTTTGCGATTAAGTCGGGACGATTTGCTTGTTCAAATACCTCCAGACATTTTTGATAATAATCTTTAGCTTGTGAGCAAGCAGGTTGCTGTTCTGTTAAATGTTGCACTGCATAAGTACGCCACCATAACCCCAAATTGTACAGTACACATCCTTGCTGCTCTAGTTGAGAAATCTGCTGCCAAAGTGTTAAACTGCGTTGATAATGCTGGCGTGACTGTTCCATCAAAACAGCATCTCGACCGAGAACAAATTCTAAACTGGCTTCTAGTTCTGCGTCTAACTTTACACCGCGTTTTTGCAGTTCGGCTTGTGCTAATTCCAGTTCCACGCGCTGCGGCGAACCAATTGCGAGATTGAGTGCAGAATTATCAAGAAATTTTCCTGCACCAGCATCCATAACTTGCTCAAAAACTGACTCAGCAGTTTGTTTGATTAATTTAATTAAATCAATAGTAGCGATCGCAGTGGAAATTATTGTTGCCCAATTCTCGAAATCTGTTGCTAACCTTATAAGCTTTTGTAGAACTTGGTCATTAACCAATAAAATCACCGGGAACGGGAAATTTTTTCTAAACTCCTCCCGTACTTGGTTAGCTGAAGTTAAAACTGTATCAATATCTTTAACCGATTCCAAACCAAAAACCATTAACGCTGGTGGCTGTTCATCTGCGAGTTCTTCACCTATACAGGTGTAAAGAGTTTTGACTGACGTAGGTAAGGTGATTTCACGAATTTTAACAGCAGATAGTTCGTGTAGACGTTGTACTATATCCTGACGTAAAACTGCATAGTTACAACGCAATAAAATCAGCGAAAATTCTCCTTGAGAAAGGGTAATTGCTCGCACCAGAGTTTGCAATGAACGTTCATTTTCAACGTTCAAATATTCTGGCTCCTTTTGATTACTCATAACCTGAATTCCTTAGTTTCAGCCAAAATCGGATTGATATCAAACCACGAACCATCCTCATTTCGGTATTCAAATACAAACATACTGCGAAGCAAAAGTTCGTATCTTTCATGACCTCTTAAGCTTTTTTCTTGTGCTACTTCCCGCAACACTTCCCATTCATCAGCTGTAATTGCTAAAGTTAACTCGTTGCAACGTTGTTTAATGACTCTATTTAAGCACTCTTGCGATATTGGTGGGTCTTCTTGTTGAAGACAGCAAAATAATAACTTCAACAAATTTCGTAAATGACCACCGCTAACTAAACACAGTCTTTCTAAAGTTTTAGGACTATCAAAAACTTCGGTAATTAAATGCTGGCTTTGTTCCCAACTGACACCAGGAAAAGCCCTCGCCATCACCATTTGTTGCAGTAGCGTAATTCCTTGTGAAAATTGCGAACCATCTTGTAGTTGTACGGGAATCATCGGCAAAACCTTGGGGTCTACGCCGAAGCGATTTGTTAATCTGCCTAAAGCATTGGAAAAAATCAACACCAAGGGAATTGTATAAACAACGTGACAACTAAGTTGATTTAATTGTTCGCCCCGTTCTACAAATAAATATTCTGGTTGATAATAACCAGAAGGCTTCAAAGAATTATCAACTCGATCAAGGTTATCGACAATTACCACCAGTCCTTTTTTACCTTGCTGCTTGAGTTTTTCTCTGGCAGGCTTGAGCAATTCTTTGTTAAGTGATTCTAAAATACCATTGGTGCGCGGTTCTAAATATTGTCGCAACTGGCCGCGAAGCTTGGGACTATCTTTAGTTTTGGCTGTGATTTTGGCAATACCCACAGACAATTCAGCCTCAACGCCAATGTCTAAAGGTGTTTGCAAAAATTCTGAAATTTCCTGAAACAGATTTTTAAAATATCCTGGCTTGAGGTTAATTTTGATTGCTTCCAGACTTTGACTGACTTCACGAGCTACTGCCAGTAAAATATCTGTAACATCAATATCAGCCATATCCAGACTTTGGCTAGACTCAAAATAAACTGTATGAAAACCTTGCTGTTCTAATTCTGCTTTCAGACGCAGTAATTCAGTAGACTTACCACAGCCGATATGTCCGGTAAATAATTGACAGGTGGGTTCTTCCGGCGAAAGGCGAGTGATAGTCCGTCCAAGTTCCTCAATAATTCTCGCGCCACGCACTTTGGAAAAATCAATATAATACTGCCTATCTTCCGGTTTACTCACAACCAGAGTCTTGGCAGGGTTGCAAGCCTGAAAGAACCTAACTAAATCTAGTTTCATCCCAAATCACCCGATATCAGCTTGATATTTTTGCCCATCCCAGTGATTATACAGAGGGCAAAGCCACGATTTCGGATAATTGCCTTGAGAATTCCCAATTGTGTTTGGTTAAAGTTAGGACTTACGCACAGTCAACGGAAAACTAACCACACAGAACTCAGAGTTCACAAAGGAATGAGAGTTTAAGAGAGTTTTTGCGTAAGTCCTAAAACTATGAGACGCGATAAATTGTTGTCTCTATAAGAATGAATCTTTTGTAGAGATGGCGATTGTTCGCGTCTTTTTAATTAATCGAAAATCCAAAATCTAAAATCAAAAATTGGTATCGATCATTTTCTCTAAAGCGATTTGCAAATCTTTAGTTAATTCGCTTGCAGCTTGCCTAGATGCGTGGCGTAGTTTCCCGTCGTAGGCATCGCCCTGAGCTTTCTCCCAACGTTCGCTAACTGAAATTGGCTCTCCCACGGTAATTTTTGCTCGTCGTAAACCTAAGCTTGGTCGTCCTGGAAGTGTGGTATCTTTAATGCGAGAAAGCATATCAAAAATCAGCAACGTTGTTTCCGCAAACTTTTCAACTGTGGGTTTTTTTTGAATATAATTTGCGCTGACAGCAACAAAACTTTCCACTATCCGCATGTGCCGCATTCGCAAGTCTGCTTCTTGGGCAATCCAGTCTGCCAAACCGCGTTTTAGGGGTGGTAAATTATTAATATCTGGCAAATCTTCGCGGTAAATATAATTCCAACCAGCTTCTTCTAAACGGCGACAACGGTCAATGAAATTGCCTTGCGCTTGCACTCCAAAATATTTCTCGGCAACTGCTAAAGACTTGTCTAATAAGCAATGCAGTCTATTAATTAATACCTGATTTTGACTTTCAGATTCTTCATCATTGAAGACAATTTTCGGAATATCTTGATGATAGAAACGACGGTAAAATTCCTCCATTTCTGTAATCAGATATTCACCCAAACGATAGATGCGTTGATAGTAAATTTCTGGGTCATGGTCTGGAGTACTTGCCATTACAGGTAAGCCACTATCAGCTTCTAATTTACTTAATAGCCAATTGAGTTTTGTCCAAGGTGGCTTGTCATAGGAATATTGAATGGCAACGGGCACAATTAAAACTGTTTCAGAACGGTTGGCTTTTTGCAAATCTTCTACACACCAAAACCCCATTTGCGAAACACCGGGTTCTAAGGGACTAACAATGCCACTATGACCATTAGTACCGCCTTCCGGTGCCACTGCGATCGGTAGTTTGCCATTAGCAAATAACTCCCGCGCTGTTTGAATAGCTTGGCGGTCTAATCGCCTACCGCGACGCACCGGCACACCCCCCACCTGTGAAAACAACCATCCGAGCCAGTTTCCGGCCCAAATCGTCATTCCCCGGTCATAAAGAAAATAGCTGTGAACCGGGTCTTGTAGCTGGATATTTTTCTGGCGGGCCACCTTTGGCACAATTCGAGAAAGCAAATACAACATACAGAGGGGATCTTCCACCTCTGGGTGGCGAAATGCCAACAAAAAGCGAATCTTCCCCTCCTGGAATTGTTGATAAAGTTTAGCCAAGACCTCAACATTCTCAGCTTCAATTTTGACAATCCCAGCTGGTAACCAAGGTCGAGTGCGGAATCGCAGCACTATTGGCAGTAACCATCGAAAAATGTAGAGTATCGACGGGTTAAATTGTTGGGGAATAAATTTCAGTGGTGGTTGAGTGGACTGAATCGATTTAGGCAAGTCGCTTTCTTTGATTGTATTTTGAGGAATTGTACAATATCCAAGTTAACAGCGATTTGATAGCAATCCTGTGCCCGTTATGAAAATTACTATTTAGGGACTTGGAAGTAAAAAATATTCTATGGAAGATTGTTGACCCTTCTCCTATGGTCGCCGCTACGCGTAGCTTGCTTCCACGAAGTGGTACGACTTCGCTCAGGGTCAAGGCTGAGCGGAGTCGAAGCCTTGACTGTTGACTGTTAACCGTCAACGCATGAACTGGAATGATTTATTTTTTGGAGTTCCCTTAAACAGCGATCGCGGATTTACCAATTTCAAATATAATCATACCTGCGTTGGTAGTGAAACGATGATGTTTAACAACCTTGGAAGTTTTCAACTCTCAAATAATAATGGAGGTTAGCGGACTCGAACCGCTGACATCCTGCTTGCAAAGCAGGCGCTCTACCAACTGAGCTAAACCCCCGTAAAATTAAAATAGCAGGTAACTTTGTTTGCCTTCGTTATTGTAACTCATATTGTGTAATTACTAAAGGGATGAAGCCAGAAAATATTCAGGTGGTGGCAACACTATATAAATTCGTCAAACTGCCAGATTTTGCTCAGAAACGAGTGCCTTTGCTGTCCTACTGTCAAGGGCAAGGTATTAAAGGAACAATTTTGCTGGCAGAAGAAGGAATTAACGGTACAATAGCAGGTTCGCGTCAGGCGATCGATTCTGTTCTGTGGTTTTTGCGTTCCGATCCTCGTCTAGCTGACCTAGAACACAAAGAATCTTATACCGAAACTCCACCTTTTGAGCGGATGAAGGTGCGGTTAAAGCAAGAAATCGTCACTCTAGGGTTACCGGAAATTGACCCCAATGAACAAGTAGGCACTTATGTCACTCCCGAAGAATGGAATAATTTAATTTCTGACCCAGAAGTAACTGTAATTGACACCCGCAACGATTACGAAGTAAATATCGGGACTTTCCAAGGAGCAGAAAATCCGCAAACCGCCTCATTTCGGGAATTCCCTGATTATGTACGCCAACACCTAGACCCAACAAAACACAAAAAAGTGGCTCTGTTTTGTACGGGTGGTATTCGCTGTGAAAAAGCCTCATCCTTTATGCTTGCCCAAGGTTTTGCAGAAGTTTATCACCTCAAAGGCGGCATTCTCAAATATTTGGAAGAAATTCCAGCCCAAGCAAGTTTATGGCAAGGGGAATGTTTTGTTTTTGACGAAAGGGTAGCCGTCAGTCATGGCTTGGAATCAGGAAGTTATGAATTATGCCTATCTTGCGGGCGTCCCATTTCTGAAGAAGATAAATTATCTCCCAAATACGAACCAGGTATTTCCTGTGCCCATTGTTTTGATAGCCTAACCGACGAAAAAAGAGCGCGCCAGCAGGAAAAATGGCGACACTACCAAAGCCAAATTGCTAATAAAAAGAAGTTGGGCATTGAGAGTGTTGACTGTTGACGGTTGACTGAGGATTTATTCTCCTTGTCTCCCTTGTCTCCCTTGTCTCCCTTGCCTCCCTCATCCCCCCACTCTCCCCACTCTCCCCTCTAAACCCTGGGGTATCCTCAACTGGGCATAATGGCCGCTCAGTTGTACCTTTGAAGGTGGTTTGTGTAGGAGTACACAGCATCTATGAACTGCGGCTTGGTACTCTCGCCATTGCTGACGAATTGCTTTACTGGCAGCATCATTACCTAAGTCGCAAAATTTTAGCCCTGCCCGAATTAGCCAAACTTCGACATCTGTTGTTTCACCCACTATTTCGGGAGTGGGATTAATCTTGTCCATGAGTAATTTCTAATACAAGCATATAAAATTCCTAACTTTACTCTAAGAGAAACTACTAATAATAGCCAATACCATTTTTTTTCAAAATCATAAATAAAAATGATTACAGTAATTTTCAGTTAGGGACTTGCAAGTAAAAAAATATTCTATAGAAGACTGTTAACTGTTGACTGTTGACCGTTGACAGTCAGCAGTCAAGGCTGAGCGGAGTCGAAGCATAGCGGCGACCATAGGAGAAGGGTCAACGAACCCAAGCGGAATAATTTATTTTTTCGAGTTCCCTTAAATAAACGACGTTGTAGAGGCGTAGGCTTTACCTTGTCTTAGCATACGGTTGTTCGCCCCAATCATGGATTGTGGTTCAAATAAATGAAAAGCGCTGTAATAAAAAAAAATCATATCTGAGTACAAACAACTCAGATATGAAGGATGAATCGCGATCGCAGCTGTCAGATGTCATTGCGAAGAAATTCCGAATCAGCTGTTACAATTCCTAGAAGCGATAACCCAATCCGGCTTGGAAGCTCACAGCATCAGCATCACTGTTTCTATAAGCGTCAATGCCCCATTTTGTATCGCCATAGGCAATGACATTGTTAGCAACTTCTGATTCCACACCAAGGGTAACTACAGGTGCATTGCGATTGCCCAATGGGCTATTTTGACCTTCGTCAGTGATGAAAGAATAACCACCACCGAAGTAAACGTTAGTATTTTTGGCAATGGGCGCATCGTAAGTAACTATAGGCATAATGGCAGCCGCATCACCACCGTAAAGCACAGAACCTCGTAGTGAAACAGGTGCATTAGGAACAGCGTAGCGTCCTTGAACATTTCCACCAAATTGTGCGCCATCGTTTCCTTGTCCGCCACTGGTTGCACCAGCCGCAATTCCAGCACCAATGTAGTTAGCATTTGTACCAGCTGTTTGAGCGGAAGCAATACCACCTGAGAGGATGATAGAAGCAGCAGCAAGGACAGAAGCAGTTAATTTTGTAAGTTTCATAGAATTTCTCACTAGAGTTAGGTAATATCAATGTTCTCTATTACCAGAATCTCTTTTTTTACAAAATGTAACCTCCCACACTCGGTTCACCTTAATGGTTGAATTGTTTTTCACCCAGTAGGGTGAAATGTTGTAGGGAATAGGGCATTGGGCATTGGGGATTTTTTCCTGCCCCGAAGAAGAATTCAGA
>Ga0314811_100076_pt1 | contig 17431 bp, 17 predicted proteins | sample STEome_7_FD_202340 | JGI IMG/M metagenome (GOLD analysis project Ga0314811, IMG submission 202340) | Metatranscriptome of soil surface biofilm microbial communities from soil inoculated with nitrogen-fixing consortium DG1, State College... ...
ACCGATTCAAAAAATGTTTGCGACAGATACCCCACCCGCCTGACGGCACCCTCCCCTTGCCAAGGGGAGGGTTGGGGAGGGGTCTTGTCTATGTGTTGCATTATTTTTTCAAATTGGTATAAGCTAATGGGCGCTAAAAAGTATAACCACTTGTGGTGATTGTTGACTGTTAACTGTTGAAAGTCAACAGTTAAAAGTATGGAGATGTTTTTCTTTGGTGGGTAAGATTGCCCACACCTTAACTGGTGGGAAAATTTTGTTTTTAGAAGGACGTTATCGTTTAATTCACCGAATTGGTAAAGGGGGATTCTGCAAAACCTTCCTGGCTGTGGATGAAGGTCAGTTTCCGCCAACTCCCTGCGTGGTTCAAGAATTATCGCTAGAGTGGGAAACTTCTACAGGTTTTGAGCAAAAGGCGCGTCAACTTGAAGAATTAGGAAAGCATCCCCAGATTCCGGCTTTATTAGCTTATTTTCAGCACAAACAGCACTTTTATTTAGTACAAGAGTTGATTTTAGGTAAAAATTTAGCTCAGGTGGTTGAAGAGGAAGGGGCTTTAAATGAAACTCAGATTTGGGAAATTTTAGAAGAACTATTACCAGTTTTGCAGTTTATTAGCGATCGCCACATCATCCACCGCGATATTAAACCCGAAAATATTATCCGTAGAACCCCCTCTGACTCTAAAGATAAAGCAAATCTGGTGATAGTTGATTTTAGTGCTGCCAAAATTGTTACAAAAATTGATTGCTTCACCACTGAAAATAATATTGGTAGTCCAGAATATGCTGCACCAGAACAAATAAAAGGAAAAGCTGTTTTTGCTAGCGACCTTTATAGTCTCGGTGTCACTTGCATTTATCTACTTACCCAAATTTCTCCCTTTGATTTATTCGATGTTGCTAATAATTGTTGGGTTTGGCGAGATTATCTGACTACTAAAAGCGATATTTGGCAACAAGACGAAAAAAATTTACGTTTAGCAAAAATCCTAGATAAATTACTACAAAATCTTGTGAGTCAGCGGTTTCAATCACCTGGGGAAGTCATGGAAGCAATGGGTATGGAATGTAAACCCCAAGATTTTAAATTACCAAAGCCCCAGTGGTTCTACTCATCTACTTTAATTGAAAATTCCACTGTCTTGAGTAGTGTGAATGCTCTGGCATTCAGTCCTGAAGGTAAAATTTTAGCCAGTACTTCTGATGATAAAAACATTAAATTATGGGATTTAAAGACTAAAAAAGTTTTAGCGAGCTTATCAGGACATTTGCAACCAGTAAAGTCTATTGCTTTCAGTCCTAATGGCAAAATCTTGGCAAGTGCTAGCGACGATAAAACTATCAAATTGTGGGATATCAACACATTAAAAGAAATCTGTACTTTATTGGGACACTCCCACACTGTAAAATCAGTTGCTTTCAGTCCAGACGGCGAGATTCTTGCTAGTGGTAGCTGGGATAAAACAGTCAAACTCTGGAATGTAAGTACTGGAGGCGAAATTTGTACCTTTACTGGACATCAATTACAGGTGAATTCAGTGGCCTTCAGTCCCCAAGGAAAAATGATAGCCAGCGCTAGTTATGACAGAACAATTCGCCTGTGGCAGATAAATGACCCAAAAGAATTTCAAAACTGCTCGTGCATCCTTTCGGGTCATGCATGGGCAGTTTTGACAGTCGCTTTTAGTCCCGATGGCAAAATTCTGGCGACGGGTAGCGATGATAAAACTATTAAATTGTGGGAAGTGGACACTGGTCAGCTAGTTACCACACTTTCAGGCCATTCCTGGTCTGTAATCAGTGTAGCTTTCACTGCTGATGCCAAAACCCTAGTTAGCGCAAGTTGGGACAAAACAGTTAAACTTTGGACAGTGAGTACAGCCCAAGAGATTGGGACTCTTTGTGGTCATACAGACTCAATATCTGCCATTGCTGTGAACCAAGTTACACAACTAATTGCAAGTGGCAGCAAAGACAAGACTATTCAACTCTGGCAGCTTGTAGAATAGCGAGGGTTAACAAGAAAGAATTCAGGAGTCAGAAGTCACAATTCAGAATCAATCATATATGACTGGTGGATGAATAACTTCTTTTTAGTACCCTACAAAACAAGAAAAATTGGCCATCTACAATCAGCGCTTGCTCTAGCAGCATCAGTTTTCAGCGTCGATGCTTGAAGGGCGGCTTACTGTAGGCATCTAAACTTTGTTCTTAGTGGCAAGTTTAAATCTCCAGTATATTGATTCTGATTCGGTGAATTCTGGATTCTGAATTATTCTTGTTAATTTTGGAATATCAAGCGCTACCGGTGAAGGCAACTTCGGGAAATTTCAACTGAGCTTCTGCCATTGGGCGATTTCTGCCTTCTTCTTGCCAGTAGTTAATCACTTCAGTTGCTTTGTTGAGCAACTCAACGCGATCGAGGTCACTAATCCAGTGTTTGGATTCGAGTTCCTTCTTTAACTCTTCCCAAGCATCATTTCTTGGCCAGAAAAAGTATTTGGTCAAAGGACTTGTGCCTTTACCGACAACTTGATCGACTGCTAGAGCGACGTTTTCGTCTAACCACAGAATTTTCAAAATAAACTTGGTCAATCACACCTCCCTTGATTTCCGGGCATTACTTAACTAGGATAGCGATCGCTTATTCTAACGCAATACCCTATCAATGACCAAATACGTGGGGCATTGGGTATGGGGCACTTGTACTGAGCGTAGCCGAAGTATGGGGCATGGGGCATTGGTAATTAGTTTTGACACAACTGGACTTAAAGAATTTAATTGAAGAAATTGAAACAATGGGTAGGAGTGAAAAAAAAGCACTCAGAAGCAATTTGGAAGTGGTGGTAATGCATCTATTAAAGTGTAAGTATCAGATCGAAAAGCGCTCCGGCAGTTGGCGAGCAACGATTCGAGAGCAAATCCTCAACGCTGATTTTTTACCTGAGTCGTAATCGGAAGTTCTATGATGATGTAAAACTGTTTTCCTTGCTTCCCCATGACTCAAGAAACTTCCACAAAAGCCGCCGTTGTTTTCGATATTGATGGTGTTGTGCGTGATGTGAGTAATTCCTATCGCCGAGCGATCGCAGATACCGTAGAATACTTCACAAAGGCTGCATATCGTCCCACACCCTTAGATATTGACCAGCTAAAATCAGAAGGTGTATGGAATAACGACTGGGAAGCATCCCAAGAATTAATTTACCGCTACTTTAGCGTTCAAGGGCAGAGCCGTGAAGAATTGCAACTAGATTACAATGCCATAGTGGCTTTTTTCCAATCGCGTTATCGAGGCCCAGACCCCAACAATTTGACGGGTTATATCTGTGATGAACCTTTATTATTACAACCTAGCTACTTAGACGAACTGACACAAGCCGGGATTGCTTGGGGATTTTTCAGTGGCGCTACTCGTGTTTCGGCTAACTATGTCCTAGAAAAACGTTTGGGTTTGCAATCTCCAGTGTTGATTGCGATGGAGGATGCACCGGGTAAACCCGACCCCAGTGGACTTTTTGCTACAGTTAGTCAAATAGAAAATAGCATTGAGCAAAAATCAGCGATCGTGTATGTGGGGGATACCGTAGCAGATATGTATACTGTGGAGAAAGCACGGAGTTTAGATTCTGCTCGCACTTGGATTGGTGTAGGAGTTCTACCACCCCACGTCCAAGAAACAGCGACACGGAGTGAGGCATACAGTGAAACACTCCTAAGAGCTGGAGCTGCGATGGTTTTGTCTAATGTGCAACAATTAACGCCAATCCAGATTCAGAAATTAATTAGCAGAGTGTGTGCTTAAAAATAAGCTAATTTAGATATAGATATTATTTCTCAATTAACCTAGAAAAGCATTGACACCTAAGCTGTAAAGCGCCAGTAATTATTATCTCTCATGAACATTTTCAGTAACTTACTTTCTCAACCAACTCAGCCTGCACCTGCAAAAAAACAACGTCGAGGAATTGAAATTAAATCCCCGCGTGAAATTGAAATCATGCGGCAATCGGCGACAATTGTAGCAACTGTGCTAAAAGAAATTTCTGAGTTAGTAAAACCAGGAATGACCACAGCTGACTTGGATGCTTATGCGGAAAAACGCATCCGCGAAATGGGTGCAACACCAAGTTTCAAAGGATATCACGGGTTTCCAGGTTCTATTTGCTCCAGTATTAATAATGAAGTAGTACATGGTATTCCTAGTGCCAAGAAAGTAATCCGTCCTGGGGATGTCTTAAAAGTAGATACAGGCGCTTATTATCAAGGCTTTCATGGTGATTCTTGCATTACGATCGCTGTTGGAGAGGTCACCCCATTAGCAGCTAAGTTAATTCGCGTTGCAGAAGAAGCTTTATTTAAGGGCATTGAACAAGTTAAGGCTGGTGTGTACTTGCTTGATTTAGCTGGCCCCATTGAAGACCATGTCAAAGCTAACGGCTTTAGTATCGTGGAAGAATTTACCGGACACGGTGTCGGTCGTAACTTGCATGAAGAACCTTCTGTGTTTAACTTCCGTACCCGCGAATTGCCAAATGTGAAACTTCGTGCGGGGATGACGCTGGCAATTGAGCCAATTGTAAATGCGGGTTCTAGACATACACGGACATTATCTGACCGTTGGACGGCTGTAACTGTGGATAATGCTTTGTCTGCTCAGTTCGAGCATACTGTCTTGGTAACGGAAACTGGTTATGAGATTTTAACTGACCGTTCTAAAGTTTAATTGTTAGTTCAACTTAAATGTGATTGAGAGAGGCGAAACGTCAAAAGCAGCCGATTTGCCTCTTTATTTTTTTATGCAAAGCTTTGTGGAGATTTTATAGCAGGCAATAGGCAACAGTCAACAGGAAAGAAAGTCTCTTGTTGTTGAGCTTTTAGCATCAGTTTATGTCCTAACTTAGCTGCAAAAAACTACAAAGCGATCGCCACTACTGTCCCGATGTCCAAGATTTGAGTTTGGTTAGTAGGGGTTTAGAAGGTGTGGACAAATTCAGCCGATATTGGAATATTGGCACATAGGAACCATTCCCCTCGCGAACGGTGACAAGAAAGGCTGTTTGATTGCGTGGGTCTTTGGTAATTTTTTCAATGTAACCAGATTGGATTTTTTCTATGTTTAAAGGTTTTGCTTGTTTAAATCCTGGTTGTGAAATACAAATAATAGTGCTTCCATCTTGATACCTACCTGAATAAAACCAATAAGTTTGTCCTTTGGTTTTAAATTCAGATTTATAGAAAATAGTAAACCTGTCAAATTCATCTAATTGCTGATTTTGTTTGCAGTTATCGTTAATGTATATTTCTTGGGCAGTACTTGGAGTATTAAAAAATAAACTCAGTATAGAACCAATCGCTAATCCTGTTATCAGCGTTTTCTGAGGAATGCGGTTAAAAATCATACTTTCTCACTGTTGACTAGATTATTCGATGATAAGGAAAAAATAGTTGACTGTTGAGGTTCACAGTCAACTGTCAACAGTCTTCTATGGAATATTTTTACTTTATAAATAGCCTTTTAAGCTTTATCTGTTGATGTGATACCAATTTGAAAAAAGAATGCTACAGATGGATTTCCAGAATCGAGATGCACAAAGCAATTCCTAATCCAAAAGTTTATAACGCTTGTGATTTTGAATAAGTTATTGACAGCGAAGTTGATGCGGCAACAATTGAGAAATTAACGAAAATTTACAATCTCAAAATTTGCTTATGAGTGAACTTTTCCTTTAATAAAACGGTGAAGCAGGCGGCAAGGCCAGAAAAAAGCTGCACAGATACTTACTGAAGTAATGACAGCGACAATTCGCCAATTTAAATTAGGCGAATTGTCAGACTCCAAGGACTGAGTTTGTGTGCTTTTAACTAGTTCTGGCGCAGAATCAGAGAGCTGACTGGCTGTACTCACCCCTTCAATTGCCGCTCCAATGAGATAAGCTACCAGGGCAATTATTAGCCAGTGATTCATTCTGTTGGACTATTTGAATTGTGAGCGTATGCTTGGGGGTAAACAATCATTTGGTTTCTCGTCCTAATGATTGCCGCCTTGTTCTAACGATAATCGACCTTCAGCCGTATCGCGAATTAGAGGTAGTTTAGATTTTATGTAAGTATTGAGTGTGCTGTCTACTTGAGGATCAAGCCCTTGCTTAGCTTGTAACTGCTGGAGGATTAGTTGTACTAATGCCGCATCATCAAACTGGAGCAGCGTGTTGACCTGGGTAGACTCGATTACAGCCCAGAGCTGTTGCATCATTTTGGGAGCGATCATGAGCTTGTAACTTTTAATATTTTCTTTATATTTGCACGAATTTATAATTTATGGTTGGTTTTTCTCTGAATATTTGTAACGATTTAGGTTAAGAGTTGATAGTTGACAGTTGACGGTTGATTGGGGCAATAATACCAATTTTGGATTTTAGATTTGGGATTTTAGATTAAAAGCCTTTGTTACAAAAACTTCAAACAATACTTCCTATGCCAATTTGATATAATACCAATTCCAAATTACAGGGTAAGGGGTAAAGGGGAAAGGGCAAATAAAAACCCTTTTCCCTTTAACCTTTTCCCTTTCCCCCTCTTACAAAAGTAACTTTTGCGAGAGGTCTACTCTATTGTTGTGGTTCTACTGCACAAGAGGGTTGTCGAGCAGAAGGCGGATCGGGATAAATAGCTAGAGTGTGATATTCTGGAGCATTTTCGACATACAATACTCGAAAAGTATACAGTTTGTTTCTACCTTGGCTTTCAGTAACAACTGTTAAAAGTGTATTGCTAGTTTTCGGAAGTCCGGGAATATTTAATCTGGGAATTCGCCTGAGTTGAATTACGTTGGCTGCTGAGTTTTTACAATCTCCGGTAGTAGTGTTTGGTTTTTGACCAAACTGCATACACACTGGGCCATCAAAATCTATAGTTACTTGCGATGGATCGTTTAACCAAACTTTTTTAATGACTTCGCCAGCGGGAATAAAACTTAAGTTTGTTCCTTGTTGATAAGAAACATGGAGGGTGGGTAACAATCCTCCTAAACCCTGTCCTTGACAGGAAAATATGGAGCGGAGAACGGCATTATTAGCTACAGCACGACCTACCAATAACAGCATAGTAACCGAGAAAATTAAGGAAGCTATTGGTAGGAAATAGGAATTTTTGAGGATATTTCCTGGTAACTTAGTATTATTTTTCATGGTTGCACAAGGGGATATTGGTAGACACAACAGGGAACTAAAAAAGCTTATCCCAACCGTATTGGAAGATAGGGAAGAAAAATAATTACTAAATTATTACCTAATTCCAAATTGTGAATTCCTATGCCTTATAAGCCAGGATTCAGTGTTAAGTAAGAGCCGAAAATTGGGATAGATATTATCTTCTAAAATTGGGTTGCTTGGTTGACATAGATTTCAACATTTGTGCCTGCTGGCAAAAACCAAACGTTTGTTTGTTGTGACATTTGGGCGATGGCCTGTTGATTGCGTTGGGCAATTTGCGGTACTACGGAGTTCAAACCACCTTCGACGATGCCAGCTGGAATATTTTCTCCAGTGTTGGTGTTGCTCACAACTGTGCTTCCACCATTGATGGTGACGACTTGGCCGTCGGTGCGATTTAATAACTCTGCGGCTTTGCCAATACCTCCTAAAACAAATAGTCCCAAATCCATTGATGCTACAGAGGAACTTTGACCGGGAAATTTATTACCTATTAAAGGTCTGCCTTTGTTGCCGCGAATAATAATTGAATTGTTGGGTAAGCTTCGTTCTGTGAGGTTGCCATCATTTTGTGACATAACTTTGGTTATGTTCATCTGCACAAGACCTTGTTCGGAAATAGAACGAATTTCAGTGAGAAATTCGGTGTTTGCAGGTAAAGCGACCTCACCATTGGCGGCTTTTAGCGGTTCTTTCAATCGAACTACAAATACGTTTTTATCTGTTTGTTCTTCGTTATTGCCTCCTCTGGTAGTTTCGCCAAATATCGCCGTTGCCAATACGGCTTTGGCACTAGTACCGATGGCTACGGTATTCTGTCCTTGTGGTTGTGCTTGGCTAACTACGGCAGGCCCCTGTTGTGGGGGTTGTTCGCTGGGATTGGGGTTTGGTGTTTCTTGAGGTGGCTGCTGAGGCTGCTGCATTTCGTTTGTGGGTTGGGGAGCAGCTGCGATGTTATTGGGTTGTTCGGTGACGTTGACCTGGCCGTAGCTACCTAATTTTGCTAGTTTTGTCCACTCATCAAATGGGTTTGGTGGGGCTGGTGGGGTAATGGTAACTACGGGTTGAGTGTTTGGTCTGAGAACTGGTAGTTGGGGTGTTAGTAAAGGTTGGGGAGCTGGTACTCTGACGATGCGCTCAATGGTCACTGGCTGAGGAACGTAAGCTGTTGGTGGGGGTGTGGGTATCACTTGCTGTCTCCTGGTGGAAGAAACTGATGGTTGTGCCAAGGCTACTGTGGAAGTTGGTTTTGGCGTTCTCAGCTTTTCTTGGGCGGCTTTTACTGACTGTGCTTGTTCGGTTAGGGCTAATTTTGTTTTCAGAGTCTCGATTTCGCTTTGCAGCTGTTCAGAAGTTGTTTGGTTTGTGGGTTGCGATCGCACTGGTGGAGTGACAAGATTATTTCTGGGCTTTTGACTACTACCACTCATCAATTGCGACAAAAACACACCAGCCACCAAAACTACTGCTAAGGTAGCTGCACCTACTAGGCCTAATTTGGCAAAAGGATTAGATGAGAGGGGCTGCTCTGTTTTAAGTTCTTCTGGTTCGGATGACGGTTCGGATATTGCAGCTTCTTCTAATGTTGTTTGGCCTAGACCTTGTCTATGAAAGGCATCGCTAGCAGGTTCTTCTTCAAAACCAACCAACCTAGCCATCCGTGATTCCCAATCGTCATATTCTATTTCTAGTTGGCGATCGTCGGTGTCTAAAGTTAATAAATTTGGTGGAGAGGTTTCTGTCGGAATTGAATATTGAGTCATGGTAAAGCTTAGTTGGAATTTCCAGAACAATTTTTATCTTGAATTTCACAGACATTATAAATTTCTAGTCTGGCTTCACCAAGGCGGTAAACCGCAAAGTGCGACGGTAGCGGCGCATTTGGTAGTGAAGTTGCTGGCTCATTTATTGCTCTAACTAAAATTTGTTTATTAAAGGAAGTTGATTTTCCCAATTTATCATAACTGCTAAAAGTCAATTGGTTGGCAAACATCTCGACTTTCCATTGACCATTACCTATTTTTGTCGGTTGAGATATTTTTTGGATTACTAATACATTTTCAGTGCCTCGATTGACATTTTCAAATTGGCTATCTGGGTTTAAGTTAATTACTTGTGATTTCATTTTTTGCTTAAAATCATCAGCCACCAATTGAGAACTAATTTCCCAGACTGTTGTTGGTGGTTGTTGCTGCGACCAGGTAAGCATTAGATTCATAGTTTCAGCTACAAAGCGCCGAATAGTTTCTGGTTGTCGCTCTAAATTCTCTTGGGGGTCTGCTGTAATCACGCGACCATCAACGAGTTGTACTAAACTTTGAGGCGTGAGTTGCCGACGTAACTGTTGTAACATAGACCCGTGGAATATTAATAGCAGTAAGGTAAATACATGTAACCCAAATGTTCCTACTGCCAACAATGGTAAGGCGTTACTTTTTTTATTTTCTGATTTAAATATCTGCATTAATAATTTGTTGTTATCGTGTGTCAGGAGTCAGGAGTCAGGAGTCAGGAGTCAGGAGTCAGAATTCAGGAGTCAGAATTCAGAAGTCAAGAGAAGGTTTTAGCAATGGATATACAGTATATTTGAACTTAAGTGAAGTACACTATTTCGTTCTCGAAGCTAAACAAAGATTCTATAATAATTTTTAATTTTACTATACTACTAAGTATACTAGACCTTTTATAAATTCTGAATTCTGGATTCTGAATTCTGAATTCTGGATTCTGAATTTTTATCTAATAAAATTATCTGTTCTTTGTTGGATTTTACATTCTTTTAATTGAGCTTCATTCAGGTTACTGTAGTTATCTAACAAACATAAATCTCGAATTTCATAAATCTCTAGTCTATCAGCGCGGACGCTATAAATTGCTTTTTGCAGGTCAGTGCTACTTTCTATTTGGGGATTAGGAAAATAATCTGTGGCACGCACGAGAAAATCTTTGTTAAAAGGAGTTATGACTCTTCTATCATCACCGCGATTTTTTTGAACTAAATCAGCTACCATACCTACTCGCCATTGACCTGGGGCAATTTCTTTTGGCGGGTAAATCCGTTTAATTACTAACTCTGATGTCATTCCTTGTTTGGGATTTTCAGAAAACACTTCCGGTGGTGTGATTTCGGCAATTGTGCTTAAGAAACCTTTGCGAAAGTCTTCTGATAAAGCAAAACTAGCTATCCAACTAGTGGTACTAATTTTTTGACTACCGCCTTGGGGTGTTCTAACTAATATTCCCAAATCTGCTTTAGGATTTGCGACTTCTTCAATTTTTTTGTGGTGGTAAGGTTCCCGACCACTTAAACATTGCAATCATGGTTTTATTGATGAATTGACGAATTGCTTCTGGATCTCTTTTTAAATCATCAATTTCATCTACTTTTTTTCCATCTATTAATTGGACGAAATTTGGAGGTTTTCTCAAACTCAGTTGGCGAATAGTTATGCCTTGAAATAAAAATAATAGTAAGATGAATAAATGCAAACTAAAGGTGGCGATCGCAAAAATTGTTAAGACACTAACTATTTTTTTCCTTTTCTCTAGTAAACGTACCATGCTATCACCTCCTGCGAGAAAAATTTTTGGTTGTTATATATGATGATAGGCGATATATTTTTTGTAACAAATGATTTAATATTGTTATACATTGTCATATTTTTATCATGATTCTTTAATTATTCTGACTCCTAAATTCTAAATTCTGACTTCTGACTTCTGAATTCTGAATTCTTAACTATATTCTCTCCTTGACTAAAGAAGCTGCATTATTGATAGCACTGAACACTGCAAACCCCCCAGCAGCAGCCACAACTAAGGATAAAATCGGTGCTAGAACTCCCAGAAAAATCATGAACCACATTAAGTCTGGGTCAACATTAGGATCTTGGCCTGGCCCATTAACAATAACTGCCGAAGTTAACACAGCAATAATATTAAATGAAATCTTGGCAATTCCAATGGATAAAAATCCAGTCAGCCACGCAAAAATTGGTTTACCGACTACAGGTAATAAAGAAGCACCCACAGCAACAGGCCCTAAAGCTGCTATTAGCAACATCGTTGCTTCTATTAAATTTTGAAAGGCGTATTGTAAGGAAACTAAAAAGTTTTTGATGCTAGTTTGTACTGTAGAACCTAATAAAGAATTAAATGCGGCTTCCGATACAATACCCGTGCCATATCTAATATTATCTACCTTCGTTTGTAGTCTGGATATCCAGTTTTTATTTCCGTAGGAATCTCGATATTTTTGCCAGAGAATATTTACTTTTTCCGCAGCTTTGGCAAAACATTGACTTTGCTGTTCTCCAGTTAGAGACTGACAAGGACGCAGGAAAGAACCCGCTACCTCTTCAGCAACACTCATACTCAAAGCTTGTTGGTACATTTTATCTGCATCTGCTGTGGTCAATACTTGCTGATTTGCAGTATCTATAAAATTACGCACCCCCAGTGTCAAATTAGAAAGTATACTGCCGTTGCCGGAATTATTTAAGAGTATTACTACTACAAAGGGCCAAATTAATGCTGATATGGGACGAGTATATTCATAAGTTAATAAATCCCTGAGGAATTGTACCATAAAAAATAATAGGGTTCCCACTGCAAAGAAAATACCTACATTCGTCAGGGTTCCATACAGGTTATTATTGGTGTTATTTTGTAATAAATCTAGCCATTGTTTGTCCCAACCTTCGGCAATACTTTGGGAAGTGGCGACACCATTATCAAGAATTTCATCAATGCCTACTTGGGCAAAAATTCGTGGAATAGCAAGTTGCATTATTTTGAGCTTACGGCGATTTTTTATGATTTTTATACTAAAACACCAGACTAAACTGAAAATTTGACGTTGCTTCGTCAAAAGTTAAAATTTCAAATTCAATTCATTGATAACTAACTCCTACAATGTCCAGAAATGTCTGAATTCTTCTTAATTCTCTTTTCTACCAAATAAATCTATTTGAGAAGTCGCTCGTAAAAGTCGCGCTGCTTCGCTTGATGTTTCCACTCTGCGAGCGCGATTTGCTTCTTCTGTTTGTTCGGAAATGTTGGCTAAATTTAAATTTGAGTATTGCAAAGATTGATTAGTTTGTATTGTCTGGGCAAATGTTTCACCGATAATTTTTGATTGTTCCTGTTGAATTTTAATGCTTTGTGATTGATTGGCATTCAGCAATTGCGCTAATATTGCTGTTGCTGGATCGAGTTTACTTGCATCAAAAACTGGGATAGGAATTTTACTTAATAAACTTTGGGTTTGTTCTTCGGCTGCTTCAGCAAAGCCGGAAATATTTTGTAAACTTCTTTCTGTATCGATTAACTTGATTTTTGAGCGAATTTGTCCATTTTCCCCTAGTAGACTTGCTGCGGCTCCACGGGTAATTACACGATTAAGTTCATTACTAACTAAATTTCCCCTCACAGCTGCATTATTTTCAAAGCGATCCGATCTAGAGTAGAGAATTAAATCATCGCGAACTTTATCCCCTGCACTCACGGGGTTGGGTATATTCAATTCTCCTTTGGCATTATTTAGAGCATTCCGACTTTGGAGTTCTACAGGTTTTAAGTTGTCGTTTAAATTGTATTGAAAGTAGTTTTGTAAATCTGTGGAATATGATTGAAAATCATTCCAAACTTGACCTAATTGTGATTTGTTTGTGGTAAACTGGGCTGCTACAGGTAAAATTCCCAGAGATACGAAAGTCAATGTCAAAATGGTAGTTTTTCGCATATATCTGTACCTGAAAAAGGTAGACGAAATTATCTAGTTAGTCAGAAATTTATTCAGCTGAAGTATTATTTAGTTTTTTTCAAGATTAAATCATTATTCTTTGGTGGTTGACATCTTGCCCACCTTCATTTTTCAGCAGGCAACATGCCAACTCAACAGTGGATTTTGCAATATTTTTTGGTTTGATAGTTTTAGATAATTTTTGGAATTTCTATTAACCAGTCATAGATATCCTCCCTGATTAATTACTACGTAGTGTAGCTACTAACTGACGGGCAAATGCGGAAATTGCTTCATATTTATCGTTGTGAATTTGCATCATTTGGCTACGTGCAGTTTGTTCGTAGGGGTTGTTGGCCACCGCTGCCAATTGTTCGTAACCTGGATAGTAACGACAGAATGTATAAACGCCGTTATCATCTAGCAGCCATTGGCTATAAATGCCTTCTTTGCGTGGGAAAAAGCTTTCTGAGGCATTACGAGCGATAATTTTACGGGGATATTTTAATATGTCTGCAAAACTATCCACTGCAACTGGTTGAATACGTCCAATTAATCGGGTTGTTAAGTTTTGCAAAATTTTTGATGCGGCTTTAGATTTGGCGATGGTGTCAGGGTCTTGTGCTGATAGTATAACCCTAATACCAGCTTTGGCTCCGTTGGCACAAATTCGACCAACTAAGTCGGAAATTTGCTCGAATTCAAATAAAATCGGGGCTTCATCGATAAAGAATATGGAAGCGGGGCTACTTAATGCGCGTCTGAGTGCTGCTGAATAAGCACTTAAGGATAGTACAGCTGCATCTTCACTATCTGAAAGGTTTCTGAGAGCAAAAACTAAAAGTTGGGCGTCGGTGGGAAAGCTGGATGGTGCAGAAATGGCTTGTCCAACGCGGCTAGAAAGCCAGAAACGTAAGCGCAGCTGAATTTGACTGAGGGCGTCTTCTACTCTGCCACTTAAGGAGCTGAGCTGTAAATGTTCTGGAGAACAGAAAAACAGAAAATCTTTTAAAGTCGGGGTTTTTTGCCAAGCTGGAGAACCGAAGCCTCCCGCCATTGCTTTGCGATATCGCTCTTTGATACCTTCATCAGCAAAGAAGACTTCTAAGGCTAAGTTGAGAATCGATCGCACCGTTTGGGATAAAATTTGACTTTCGGTAGACGACCCTAAAACCATTGTCATTAAAGCTGATTCTAGGAACGAGGTATAATCTACCATGCGATCGCGTTGTTGTTCTGGGTCTAAGGCTCTTAAATCTGGTTGTTCAAATAAGTTATTGGATTGTTTGGAAATATCAAAATAAGCTCCATTTCCCTCCATAAACTGTGTATAGTCGGTAAAAGTAGATGTACCATCAGGTTTGGGAAAATCTAGAGCCACTACCGGAATACCATAGGCTAAAGCTTGAGTTAAAATTCCCGATACCAACACCGATTTACCAGCACGAGTGGTGGCAAATAAAGCTAAATTTTTGTGTTGATTAAATAAATCTAAATGTACTGGTGTTCCACCTTCTTCTGCAATCAATTCAAAGCCTTGTCTATCGCCTCTTTTAGTTAAAACTAAAGGCATTAATCCCGGAACTTCACTGGTTAAATATAACTGACGACGATTGAATGGTGTTGCTAACAAACCTTCCCAAACTATGGGGAGAGTTTGCAACCAAATTTTCCAGGCGTATTCAGTTTCTCGAATTACCCTAGCTGGACGTTGGAAACAGTTTTCAATATATCTTGTGGCTTCGTCTAATTTCTCCACAGTTGGCCGATGTACCAAAATAACAACGCTTGTATAAATCGGCACTGCCCCTTCATATAATTGTTCTTGCGCTGCTACCGATTTTTTTAACTTTAATTGCGCGTTGACATCAATGGTTTTACTTTTTTCTTGAGCTAAAATTGTGGTCATATTTGACTGCTTCAGCACTCGTTGGAGAGTAGTTTTGACTAATGCTGGATTTGCCGCAGTCAATTCACAAAAAATTTCTGTATCTACTACTGTTTCTCTGGCTAACAGTTCCCATAAATACCGCAGTTGAGCCGATTTATTTGGCCAGCCACCGGGTTTTTCCAGAAATGACATAGTGCCAGTAAAACGATTGTTCACATGTACCCAACGGCGATCGGCACGCGGTACGCTAGACTCCATGAGCAAAGTTGTACCGTGGATATTATCTATCAACAATTTGCTACTAGCTAAATCGGAATTAACTTCTTCGTGGAGTCCGTCTTCATCCAAGGTAATAAGTTGGGGAATATCTATAGGCTGGGTATCATTAAATCTTCTCCAGATGTCTTGCCAAAGTTCCACTGCACTCAAAGCTCTAACATCCAATCCCATTTTGTTAGATAAAATTTGCTCCCAGCGTGAAAAACCTTGTTTGTAAGCATTGCTAATTACCGTTTCTAGGCGTTGGTTTTCGGCTTCTGAAAGTTCGCCTTTAAATTTCAACCACCATGCCTCGGCTTTGACTAAAAATCTTTCTATCCAATCATCTGCATTTTTCGAGGTTGTTTCCACTGTGTAGGTGACATAAATCCGTAAAAATTTCGGCTTTCGTACACCAGCTTTAGTCAGTTCTTTAATTCTCGCTCTCTCGGCCATCAGCAAATATTTAATATCTTTTGATGGCGCATTTCTAATGAGTGATGCTAATTCTTTTTGCCGTTCTGTATCTGAACTAAAAGACCCCAAATGCAGTGTCATTCTTTCACCGCTGGGAATATCTTTTAACCCGGCTTCAATGTTATTAAAAAGTGTATCTATTTGTTCTGGTCTTAAAGTGGTATGAATTCCCTTACAATCAAAGCCAAAAACAAAGCAGAACCGATCCTTTTGAATGCCTTTTGTTAACAAATAAGCACCAATATCACGTCCATTCATGGAGACGCGCAACATTGTCGCCAAGTGCAAGGCATCTTCAAAGGGTGTTAATCTAGTTTCATTTCCGGCGCTGCCGACGCTTTGTTTTCCGATTTTTTGCTTCATGGTTAACTTCCAGTAAGCTTTGATAACGAGCAAAGCCTCTTGTCCAAGCGGGAACGCCAATAAATTTACTTAAAAAGCTCCAACTTCTCCCACCAGTTAATATCCACCAGGTGGCAATTCCCCAACCAGTCATTAATAGCGTCCACAGCCATTTTTGAAATTCTTCTTGGAAAAGCCCGCCAAAAATCCCATTAATAATTAAGTAGGATGATAAGGCGATTACTGTCCAAGGAAGAATTTGATCTGCCGGAATTGGCCCTAATGAAGGTTGGCTTCCTAGAACTTGGTTAACTGGACGAAATTCTTGTTCCCGCTCTTCAGACATTTCTCAAATCTTAATTAATTACTGCTATTGTTATTGCCAATTACAAACCGCGTGAGTACATCAGCAATGGTAACAGCTACAACCACTAATAGGGGAGTTCTGGCGATACTTTGCCAATCTTCATCTTTACGAACTGCATTAATTACACCAACCAAAGAAATTGCAATATATAGCAAGAAAAGTGCCCGCAATATATTAAATATTAAACTGACTGCGGTGTCGCTACCACCTGCATTATTTCCTGTGGAACCATCATTTAAGGTTTTTTTGAAAAACTTTTCTGCTTCGCCAAAAAACTGTGCTTGTGCGGGACTAGCAAACTGATCTAACCAAAACAAACTCAGAACGATCGCTGCTGCTAAAATTTGTATGATTATTAGCGATCGCCTTGGTAAATTTACCTGCTGTCCAATTTTGTGTGTGATGACTGCAATTAAACTACCAACTAATAAACAAAATAGCAGGATAGGACTTTTGAAGCTGATAACTGTTAAAAATACAGCACAAGCAATCAAAAAAGGTACAGATTCAACCAAAATACTCAAACTGGATTTCAACGCCAGTCTTGATTTATGACCTAATGTGGCTACACTACCAGTTAAAGCTTGGAAAAAGTTTCTCTGGTGAGAACTTTGTCTAAACATTTGCTAATTTTCCTATGGTTTACTATGGGCGTTGGTGTTTCAAATTTTACAGATGAGACAATCTTACATGATTCAACATTTATTTTTCCCAAAATTATAAAGTTCAGCAAAGTTATACATCATAATACGATTTTTTATTAATTTTAGTTAACAAAATATTAAGGGAACTCCAAAAAATAAATTATTTTGCTTCAAGTCGTTGACTGTTGAATGTTAACTGTTAACTGGGAACAGTCAACGAATTCCTTGTTCAAAGCTAGTTTTGCTCCTTAGACTTGAGTACCGAAGTGCTACACCTCCTTACTTGCTACAGACTTGGCAAACAAATCAAGCAAGCGGCTGCTGTATCCCATTTGCCAAGACTTTTGGGAATACTTTTAGAGATTATACTAGCACTACCATTTACACCCGTGTTAATCAGTCTACCGTCATCAGCACTAAGTAGGCCGCCTTGGAAATACAGGATTTCTATTTGATTGTCTAAAAAAACTCGCGCTTAACTCGCAAAGCCTCT
>Ga0314811_100079_pt1 | contig 17291 bp, 13 predicted proteins | sample STEome_7_FD_202340 | JGI IMG/M metagenome (GOLD analysis project Ga0314811, IMG submission 202340) | Metatranscriptome of soil surface biofilm microbial communities from soil inoculated with nitrogen-fixing consortium DG1, State College... ...
CAGTTTTTTCGCTGTAACCAAGCAAAAATTTCATCAACAGAGAGTGTCAAATTCATATCTTCTAACACTGGTAATATATCTTGTCCTGCCAACAAATCTGGCAAACGATTAGGCTGATAAACTAAAACACAGCGATCGCTTGGATCGATTAACCATCCTAGCTGACTGCCATTTCTCAAACAATGTAAAATATTGCCAGTAATTTTAGTTTGACTTTGAGCAGGGGAAAGAATTTCTATTATCCAAGCAGGTGCAAAATCAATACCACTGCTAATAATTTCACCGTTTTCATCTACTGGTAGTTGATTGCTAGAGATCACAACTACATCAGGAACTACTGAACGATTACCACAAGTACAACGCAATTCTGGAAAGGCTTCGTAGTTACTGTTTAAGGCGTCAATTACTGCAACTAAACGTTTTTGCAAGAAGCTGTGTTTACCTCCTGCCATTGGTTTTTGAATTGCCTCTTTGTTAATATATTCCCAAGCTGGTGACTCCTCAATATATGGAAGTTTTAAGAAATCTTCTAGAGTCGTGCTTTCTGGAAGTTTAATTTTTCCTTGCGTCAACTCAATATTTTTCATACTTTGGTTATAAGCAAAATCGGCTCAGCTGTGAGAACCAGAGTCTACTGTTTTTAGTATAGGTTGAAGCCTTAAGTAGTTTTGAGCGTAGCTTGCCGCCGTGGGCATACCTCAGATTGTTCAAGTAAGAATTCTGGTGGTGTATTTCTACATCTCACTTTGTCAGAGGTAGAAAAACTCTATATTATTAAATAGATGAAGTTCAGTTAGCGTTTATTTAGGAAACACAGCGAATACTGTTTACTCAAGATGCAGATTTTTTGATTATTGCAAGTTTTAGATTCGACCATCCTGGTATTACCTACTGTAAGAAAGGAACTCGTTCAATTGGTGAAATCATTGAAACTTTAGTTTTAATTTATGAGGTGATGACACCTGAAGAGATGCTGGGACGTGTGGAGTTTTTGTGAAATAAAAGCTACCGAGAGACGAACTACTGTAATTCTATACTGCTGATTGGCGATGTCTATGACGGGCTACACCTACGCACTGTAAATCGATGCTGGTAGTTGGCAATGTCTACGACGGGCTACGCCTACGGAATATCACCAATAGTCATGAAAATTATATCTTTGAGTCTTATCAATTTCTCCTTGCGTCAAATCAATATTTTTCATAATTCGGTTACAAACAAAATCGGCTCATCTGTTGGAATCAGTAGTATTTTGTTTTTAGTATGAGTCTTCACTAATAGCTAATTTATACAATAAGTTCGGGACTGATGTTCTTCTCAACATAAGCAATACCTTTAGGGAGAAGTGTACAAAAACCATTTTCATGATGTATGAGAGCTTCGTCATCTAATGCTCTCAATATTTCTGTTCGATATCTACTGACATTGGCATATCTAATCCATTTTATTAAATCTGTATCACTTACTTTATCTGGCTGTTTGTAGTATAGGACAAGTAAAGTCTTTTGATCTGCTTTCAGTTTTGTGTTCTGCACTCTTATAAAGCTGCCAACTTCTACTATGACAGGCATTTTTGTTTCGTTGATACTTTCAACAATTCTTCTTGCCTCATCAATCCTGTTGATATGATAGTTACGTATTAGTTCAACTAATATCCAGTCTGCGGAATGCGATACAAATAAAGAATCAGAGTAGTTTGGATTTACTTCTCCACCAACATGAGCTACATTTCTTTTGTTTCTAATATCAAGAAGCACCCTTGTAAGCTGAGGAATAAAAACGCGGATACCTTCAGGTAAGCTTGTGTTACTAGCAACACGATTTATTATTTTCTGAGTATCTAACTGTTTTCCAAATGCTGTATATTTACCTGTGTCTAAAAACTCAATTAACCTTAAAATACACTCACTGAAACGAGCAGCATTTAATTCAGATGGCTGAAATTTTCTCAGGAAAAACTGTTGCTTTATATCTTGATATTCATCAAGCAATTTAATGATAATATCTTTAGGTAGCTTCGTAGATAAAGCTGCTTCAATCTGGGATCTTTGAACACTCATGATTCCTATTGATTTTCAAAACTACTCTGAATAAGCCAACTCTCGACAAAGCTTTCAGCATCAGGTGTTAGATAATATAAACCTTCAGAGGTTCGATTGAAATATTTGCCGTAGTCTTTTGTGTTAGCCAAAGCTTTTGAAAAACTGTCTTTACTGACTGAAACTGTTTTGTATTTCTTAATGAGATAGTCGTATGCTAATGTTTGTTTTACCGCATTCTCAACCTTCAACTCTTTAGTAATATCGTATAAAGCAAGAAGAGCATACTTAGCAGCAGTATCTAGCGTTCTAATATCGAAACTGTCAAATTTTGATTGCATTTGAATCCACTGGTCAATTTTTTGAGCATCTTCTTTTGTCTTACGAGAACTTTTATTAGAATGTTTGCGAGTTGAATTCCAATACTCAATACCTTTTAAATCTGAGTCTTGCATTTCTCTAATAATTTTATTGACTTCAGCCTGTCCACCAGGATTAAGTTTAAAAGTTCCATCTGATTTAACAAAGAAGCGGTTTGCAAGATCATTGAGGTAATTTGCGTAATTTTTATCGTAAATACCATTGACTTTAGCAGCTTGATTTAGATGCTCTTTTAAAACTGCTTCGTGAAACAGTAGGTTATAAGCCCAAACATAAAATAGACTAAATCTCTGTTGTTGAAGCTTTTTATTCTTACCTTTATAATCAGGAGTCTTTGAAACTAGAAAACCTTGTGCATCTTTCTCAAAATAGCTTAAAGGAGAGTTGGCTTCTGGGAAAGTTTGAACAGTAGTACCAATTGTCTGTTCTTGGTTATCTTCATCTTTGTTATGCTCAATTTCTTCTTCCATTACCTGAAAAGGAGGTAATATAAGTTGCTGTTCTGGAACTGAGGTACGCTTGCCAACCTTAACAGGAGTTAAAGGAACATAACCACCTAGAACAGATGCAACCTTATCAATTGCAGTATCGGTGAAGGATAGATTCAGCTTCCTTGAGTAATTGTTATCTGACTGTTCCTCTTCTAGAGAAAAATTATTCATAGGAGTAGGATTAGACTGAGGAGCATCAATGAAAGTGCCGCACTTAAGGCACTTGGTTTTATCTCTAAGTAAACAAGTGTTACACTTTAGACACTTTACTTGCCGTTCACAGCTAACGCAAAAGTTATATGCCTCATCAATTGGATTATCACAATATGGGCAGTTTGGCACAGTTTGCTCTTCCTAATGTTTCTCTAAATACTTGAATTGCTAGTATAGCCGAGAGATATTTTTCTTACAATGATCGCAGATCTGAACAAGATCACCCCAAATAACAAAACAAAAAAGCCCGCATGAGCGAGCTTTTTCAATCAATTAAAGTCGAGTTATGGCTTTACTTACCGTTTCGCTAACTTCTTCGCCATCTTCCGCAGGCGAATTGATTGCGGTGTAACTTCCACCAATTCATCAGGGCCAATGTATTCCAAAGCACGTTCTAGGCTCATTTCGATTGGTGCTTGTAACTGCACGAGTTCGTCGCCACCGGATGCGCGATGGTTGGTTAACTGCTTGGTTTTACAAACATTCAATTCCAAGTCTTGGGGGCGATTGTGTTCGCCGACAATCATGCCTTTGTAAACTTTGGTACCGGGAGTGATAAAGAACGATCCTCTATCTTCGGCGTTCTTCATGGCGTAGAAGGTTGCAACGCCTTCTTCAAAGGAAATTAAAACGCCTTTGTTCCGCGCTTCAATGTCGCCACTGAGTTGACGGTAGTCGAGGAAGCTGTGGTTCATGATGCCTTCCCCGCGAGTCATTCGCATGAATTCACCACGGAAACCAATCAAACCACGGGCGGGAATGACAAACTCTAACTGAGTGCGATCGCCACTACCCGGTTGCATATCTTGCATTTCACCTTTGCGTTGTCCCAGGCGTTCGATACAGCTACCCACTGCATCAGCAGGTATGTCTAACACCAAGAGTTCATAAGGTTCGCAAGGTTGTCCGTTGACTTCGCGGTAAATTACCTGTGGCTGAGATACCTGAAACTCGAAGCCTTCGCGGCGCATGGTTTCGATTAAGATACCCAAGTGCAATTCGCCACGACCGGAAACCAAGAATTTATCGGGGGAATCGGTTTCTTCCACCCGCAATGCAACGTTGGTTTCTAATTCGCGGAACAGGCGATCGCGCACTTGTCTTGATGTCACCAATTTGCCTTCTTGACCTGCAAAAGGTGAATCGTTCACCCAGAAGGTCATTTGCAAGGTCGGTTCATCCACTTTAATTAGTGGTAAAGCTTGCGGTTCGTTGGGGTCGGTAATTGTTTCGCCAATGTTGGCATCTGCAAAGCCAGCAACCGCCACAATATAACCTGCGGATGCTTCTTCCATCTCCACCCGCTTCAAACCTTCAAAACCTAACAATTTGCTGATTTTAGACTTGACAATTGTGCCATTTTCTGTAACAAGGGCTGCTTGTTGTCCACCACGAATTGTACCGTTGTGAATTCTGCCAATGACAATTCGTCCCAGATATTCAGAATAATCTAGGGTTGTGACTTGTAATTGCAGGGGCTTGCTGGCGTCACCCACTGGTGGTGGAACGTGTTGCAGAATCGCTTCAAATAAAGGTTGCATGTCCACTGCTTCTGCGTCGAGGTCTTTTTTGGCGTAACCTGCTAGACCTGAAGCAAACAGATAGGTAAAATCACACTGGTCTTCATCTGCGCCTAATTCCAAGAACAGATCCAAGACTTTATCGATCGCACCATAAGGATCGGCTTGGGGACGGTCAATTTTATTGACGACAACAATGGGGCGCAGTCCTTTTTCTAGGGCTTTTTTCAGTACGAAGCGTGTTTGAGGCATGGGGCCTTCGTTAGCATCAACAATCAGGATGCAACCGTCAACCATACCGAGTACGCGTTCTACTTCACCACCGAAATCAGCGTGTCCTGGTGTATCAACAATATTAATTAGCGTTTCTTTGTAGCGAACCGCTGTGTTTTTGGACAAAATTGTAATTCCCCGTTCCCGTTCTAGGGCGTTGGAGTCCATGACGCAATCCGGAACGTCTTCACCTTCACGGAAAATGCCGGACTGTTTGAGGAGTGCATCAACCAGGGTGGTTTTGCCGTGGTCAACGTGAGCGATAATAGCGACGTTGCGAATTGGGAGCGTCATAGAAGCTTTGGGTGAACTTTAGAGGGGGTTTATAGATTTACATTTGAGTGCTAGGCTTTTCTAACAGAATTGGGGGCGATCGGCAAACTCTGTAAAGAACCTTTAATAATTCTAGCGTAATCGTCACAATTGCGGAGACTTTTATCAAGACCACAATGGCGAGTATGAGGTAATTGCGGCGGTCAAGGGATGAAAAAAAAGCTGATGTTAGCTGTGCTGTTGAGTGTTAACTGTTGACTGATGACTGATGATTGTTGACTGGGCATGGGGCATTGGGCACTTGTACTGAGCGTAGTCGTTGGCGCAGCCTCTCGCAGAGAAGTATTGGGCATTGGGCATTGGGCAGAAGAGGCTCTAGGGGAAAAACTCATCTCCCCTGCTCCCTTGTCTCCCTTGTCTCTCTCTCATCTCCTCTGTTTCTTCAAAGGCGATATCACTGATAAGAATTGGGGCTATTTTAAAGAAAGAACGTTAATTGTGCTGTTAACTACATATCGAGTTAGTTTGCAAGGGGGCGATACCTACAGCGGGTTTCACTTGTGCCTGCTTATTTGTTATCCATGTAGAAACGTTGCAGTACAAAGTTTCTATTGGTTTTAAGGTATATTTTAAAAATTAATAAAATGACAGCGATAAAATAATTATTATGATCTGCTGCCTGAATCCTAATTGCGAAAATCCCCAAAATCCTGACGGGACAAATTTTTGTCTTAGTTGCGGGGTAAAGTTGATACCCCTACTGAGAAATCGTTATCGGGTTATTGGACTGTTAGGGAGAGGGGGGTTTGCACGCACATATGTGGCAGAAGATATAGATAAGCTCAATGAACAATGTGTTGTTAAACAGTTGGTTTTAAGTCAATTTTATGGTTCTCAAGGTACCAACGCACATAAAAAAGCAACTGAGTTGTTTGAACGAGAGGCCAAACGCCTTAAAGAATTAGGGGAACATGTGCAAATTCCCAATTTGTATGCATATTTTCAGGAAGGCGAATATCTGTATTTAGTGCAGCAGTTTATTGAAGGACAAAATCTGTTGCAGGAACTAAAACAGCAGGGAGTTTTTGATGAAGTTAAAATTCGATATTTTTTGCACGATTTATTATCTGTGCTGGTAACGGTACACGAACAAGAAATAATTCACCGGGATTTGAAGCCAGAAAATATTATTCGCCGACAAAACGATAATAAATTAGTGTTAATTGATTTTGGGGTGTCAAAGCAAAGGAGGGAAACTAGCAACACTGCAATAGGAACGATTATTGGTTCATTGGGTTATGCACCTATTGAACAAATGCAATTAGGTAAAGTCTTTATTGCCAGCGACCTCTATAGTTTAGGAATCACTTGCTTTCATTTATTAACTAATATTTCTCCGTCAAGTTTATGGATGAAACAAGGTTATAGCTGGACTTCTAATTGGCGACAGTATTTAAAACAACCAATAAGTCATGAATTAGAGTTAATTATTGATAAATTAATTGAAGAAAATCATGAAAAGCGTTATCAGTCTGCCCAGGCTGTATTGGAAGATTTGAAGAAGTTACCACGATTGAGAAATACATTACCTCCTACAGTTCTTTCACCATCTGGTATATTAGAATCACAGCCACAAATTGAACAAAAAACAAGTGGTTCTGGATATCTACGGTTATTTTCTAATTATCAATTATTGTCGGGAGCAATAATTACTGCAAGTGGTAGTTCGTTTTTGGCGATCGCTCTGTTCACTTTTCTCGGAACCACTTGGATTAGCTCAGGATTGTGGTTGGTAATTTTAGCCGGTTTAGTATTTATTCAATCTCGTTCTCTCGTGGAAAAAGTCTCTTTAATTATCATTGCCGTCATGGCAAATTTACTTCTGGTTTTGAGTTTCAAAAATCTCCTAAATACAAATATTATACTATCTGGGTTAAATGGGCTGCTACTTGTAATTTTATTGGTTGTACTTGCAGGGTTTGTAACAGTTATTATTGTAGGTATGTGGGAAATAATCAACAAAGTAATTTCTCAATATTTTTAGTATTAGCTATTTTTAATTAACTTTCTATAATTGGAGAAATTATTTATGACAAACAAAAAAGAAAACTTGAAACTGCTTCTTTCTCTGGGTCTGGCTGGAGTAATGGTAGCAATTCTTTTTTGGCTAATTAGTAAAGTTTCTTCTACACTTATATCGCCAAATCCTGGACAACCTTCATCTATAGAATTCTCCAATAAACCTTCAATAATCAATTTGGGAACGAAGATTTTAGTAAAAGTACAAACATACCCAGAAAAAAGAGATGCAGTTAAAGCTTTTGCTGAGAAAAATTACAGCACTGCTGTGGAAAAATTTACCGCATCTTTGAAAAATAACCCCAACGATCCAGAAAGTTTAATTTATTTAAATAATGCCAAAATTGCACGAGACAATTCAGAAAGTCTAAAAGTTGCTGTGATTGCGCCAGTTAATTTCGATCAGAATTTAGCAGAAGAACTTTTGCGTGGTGTAGCTCAAGCTCAAAATGAAGTTAACGAACGAGGCGGAATTAATGGTAAAAAATTGCAAATAGTCATTGCAAGTGTTGAAAATCGAGAAGATTCCCAAAAGCTAGATAAGGAATTGGTTGAAGACCAGAGTATTGTAGCCGCAGTTGGTGTGAGACGTGATACTGAAATTTATAATAAGAAAGGATTGGTGTTAGTCTTCCCTGTAGAGCGTCCAAATCAAGCAGAAAATCCAGAAAACACAGAACAAAATTTACTAAATAATCAGCAGAATACTGTTACAAACAACTACTTGTTTCATATAAATCCTTTATATGACAATTTAATAGATACTCATGCTCGTTACATTGCTAGACAAGGCAGAAATATTGCTATTTGCGGCGATATTCGTAACTCAGGAAATAATTCAAATTTTTCATCTAGTAAAATTCTTGTAGAACAGTACACTCAAGCCATCGAACAATATGGCAGTAAAGTTATTAGTACGTCTTGTAATTTAGCAGATAAAAATTTCGATCCTAAAGCTTTTGTAGATCGAGCTATAGAAACAGATAATGCTAGTGGTTTTTTACTAATACCTTCACTTAGGAGTATAAATTATGCGACTAAAGTCGCACAAGAAATTAAAGGTAGAAAACCACTATTTGGTTCCGAAACCATGTATAGTGCGAAAACTTTAGAAAATGGCAGAGATGTCGAAGGAATGGTAGTACCTGTATTTTGGCATCGTGATGCTAATAAAAATAACCCATTTGCGGAAAATGCTCTTGAACTTTGGAAGGCAAGGGTAAATCAAAGAACAGCCGGAGCTTATGATGCAATGCAAGTAATTATCGCCGGTTTGGAACGAGATAGCACCCGTGAAGGCTTGCAAAAGGCACTGTCTAATCCTGATTTTTCAACTTCTGGAGCTACAGGAAATATTATGTTTTCTCCTTCAGGTAAGCGTCAAGGAGAAGCTTTGTTAGTTAGAATTGAGCGTTGCGAACGTTGTTCTTCTGGAACTAATTATGATTTTGTTTTGTTGAATAAGAAGTGAATAGAGGAGAGATATAACAAGAGTAATTAACAATAATCAATAACTGATGAATAACTCAATGATGGTAATTTTCCCATATAAACATAACCAAACATGGGTATTTGATGACGAGCGTATGGAATTAATCCAAGAACCATTTGTCAGTGGCGTACCCGAAATGATCGATATTTTGGTTGCAGGGATTGATAATGTTGATGAAGGCTTTAAACTTTTATTTTCTGCAAATCCGTTTCCTGGTTATCAAGCTGAACTAACCTGGTTGAGGTCGGAGTATAACGGTCATTGGTATTACTGGAATAAAAACAATTTGGAAGGTTGGCTATGTCCAGCTTTGTTAAAATACTTCAGCGAACCACCAAATAAAATATATTGCAAAGCTGAAAGCCTTTATTTTTAGGAAATGTTTCAAACATTCTAAGTTTTTTAATAGAAAAAAATATGATAGATATTCCAAAGCCTATTACAAAAATTATTGGACAACAGGCTTATCCGCTTTTATTTGCAACTATCAGTGGTTCTCATTTATATGGCTTTCCGTCAGCCGATTCTGATTATGACTTGCGTGGCGTACATATTTTGCCAGTTCAAGAAGTGGTGGGATTAGATACTGGAAATGAAACTATTGAATTTTCAGGAGTTCGCGAATCTTGGGAAATTGATTTAGTCACTCATGATGTCAAAAAATTCTTTTTGATGTTACTTAAAAAAAATGGTTATGTGTTGGAACAACTGTACTCACCTTTAATATTAACAACTTCACCCGAACATGAAGAATTGAAATTTATTGCTAAAAATTGCATTACACGGCATCATATTTACCATTATCTTGGTTTTGCTGCAACACAATGGAAGCTTTTTGAAAAAGAACATATGCATAAAGTCAAGCCATTACTTTATGTTTATCGAATTTTATTGACTGGAATTTATTTGATGCAAACAGGCGAAGTTGAAGCTAATTTAATTAACCTCAATCAGGTTTTCAATTTGCCGTACATTAATGATTTAATTGCCAAAAAACTAGCAGACTCAGAAAAATCTGTTTTGTCAGATGTTAATGTAGCTTTTCATCAAAGAGAATATGATTCTCTACGTAATAAGTTACAAGAGGCATATGAATCCAGCCTATTACCTGAAGCACCTTCAGCTCATGCAGCTTTGCATAATTTGTTAATACGCTTAAGAATGAAGAGTTATGAATTATGATTTCTTAACTCGTTGCTCATTTAATTTTTTTTAGTCATCGAGTCGCACAACTAATCTTTTTGTGTCTTGATAGATAAGAAAATTATAAACTCTGCACCTTTTTCTAATTCTGATATAACTTTTATTTTACCTTTGTGTTTCTCAATAATCTGATAGCAGACACTTAGACCTAATCCAGTACCTTTACCAACTGCTTTGGTTGTGAAAAAAGAATTCAGGATTCAGAATTTAGAATGAATTACAGCAGATTTCAATAATCTCGAAGTATCCTCGTTCTGACTTTCCGCACTTATCCTTGACTAATTGATTCTGATTGCTGAATCGTGAATTCTGAATTCTAATTTTGATTTTTTACAACTTCAAATTCCAAGCAGCAAAAGCTAAAGTACCCCAACCAGCAAGAAAAGCTACGCCACCTAATGGTGTAATTGCTCCTAAAGACTTGACACCAGTTAAGCTCAAGGCGTACAAACTTCCTGAAAAAATAGCAATACCAATAATGAATAACCATCCACTGGCTACGAGGGTGGGTTGGGGTAATTCGGTACGACTAATTAGTAGTGCTACTAAAAAAAGTGCGAGAGCATGATACATTTGATAACGAGCGCCAGTTTCAAAAATTTCTAGCGATCGCTCACTAATTTTTTTCTCGCAAAGCATGGGAAGCAAAAGCACCAGCCGCAACTGACAAACCGCCTAAAATTGCAGCTACGCTCAAGAAAATTTGTGTCATTACACTTAGCTGTAAGATGAAGATTGGGCATTGGGCATTGGATATGGTGTATTAGTCTTAGACTAATGACTAATGACCAATAACTAATGACTAATCACAATTAGACATCAAAATGATATGATACAGCCCCTTCTTCATTCACTTTAAAATTTGCATTGAATTCTTTAGCTTTTTGATCTAAATATAGTCTGGCGTCTGCTGGGGGTAATTGTGATTGCATAGCAAAGCCTAAAACAGTTACGCGTCCTTGATTTTCTTGTAACATCTGATAAAAAAGAGATTGCAAATGTTCGCTACGCTGTTGATTAAGTGCCTTTTTTTCTTGCCGACTTTGACGATACAATCCCAATGCTAACCATGCACCCAATGTGAAGGTAGGGACACCAAAAATTAGACCACCAGCAACAGCATTATTATCTTGATAAGTAGCATTTGGCGCAGAAAAATCATACGCATCTTTCACAGGTAAGAATACCTTACGTGTAGCAAATTTTTCTAATGCTGCTGATGCTGATAGCGTTAAAAACATGAATCCGAGTGTTAGTAGCCAACCGGCAGCCAATTTTTCAGCAGTTTTCATAGTTCCACTTCAGATTTGAACTTTGCTAGAGATTTTAACCTGACTTTCTCTGAGGTTCCAGTATATCAATCTACTTCTTGGGACAGTTTTTTAGCGAAACCAGTACGCTTTCTAGCGTATTTTGCTTAAAAAACAAGGTTATTAAGCGCGTACAAGATAATCTAGTAATCATGTAATATTTTAATATACTTAGTTTCCTGTAATAATTCGGCGTTACAAATTTCAGGATGATTGTGGGACAGGCATTTTGCCAGGTTCAGCAATTTCAGCATGAGTGAGATATTCATACTACAAAAGTATAAATATCATCTCACAAATATACAAAACTCAAAATTCAACTTTAAATAGTGTAGAACCAGCAAAACCCGAATGTTTTCAAACTCACAAAATTATTCCATCAGAAATCCTTACATTGTTGGTCGTCCTGTTCAAATGCCAGACGAATTTTTTGGGCGAGCAATTCTTTTAAGAAACATAGCAGATAATTTGCAACAGAATGCACAATTTATTTTATTACACGGTCAAAGACGTATAGGAAAATCTTCTGTACTCAGAAATATTCCTCTTTTTGTATCTCCAGATGAATTTGTTTTTGTGCATTGCGATTTGCAAGAATATGGTTCTGCAAGTCTAAATCAAATATTGTATATGATCGCTAGGGAAATTTTTCAACATCTGGAATTAAATACAAATATCCTAGAACCTTTATTAAATGCAAACTCAGAAAATATTCGCCGAATTTTCAACCGGAGAGTCCTAGCACAAGTTGATGAAAAACTAGATAATAAAAAACTAGTTTTATTGTTAGATGAATTTGATGTTGTTAGTCATAGCGACACAGAAAATTCTGTGGAATTTTTACGTTTTTTAGAAACATTTGTTAGACAACAGGAAGAATTTTTTGTGATTGCAGTAGTTGGAAGATATCTCAATTCTATGCCAAACTTGGTGCAATCATTTAGAGACGCACCATTTTATGAAATAGGTTTATTGGATAACAATGATGCTCAACAGCTAATTATTCAACCTACTGCTCAAATTTTGGAATATCAGGAAAAAACAATTGCAGAAATTTTAAAAATTTCATCAGGGCATCCTTTATGTACACAAGCCTTATGTTATCAAATTTTTCAGCTAGTAAGAAATGAAAATAATTTTAGCCAGAGTAAGATAGTAGCCGATTATGTACTTGAAGCCATACCCAACGCGATTAATAGTGCTGAAGGTGGGTTAGATAGTATTTGTCAAGGATTAAGTATCCCGGAAAAAGTAGTAATTTCAGCAGTGGCGGAAGCTCAAGAACATAATACTATAGAAGATCCTTTAAAATTACTTCAAGGCTATGGATTGGTAGTAACAGATTCTTTGAAAGAAGCAATTCAATTATTAATTAACAAGGGGTTTTTAGATAGCAATCCAGTCAGGCTGAAAGTAGAATTAGTGCGTCTTTGGTTACTGCAATGTCATCCATTAAGGAACGAAATCAGGACTTTGGAGACACTAGAAGAAGAAAAAATTAATCAACTATTGCCTGTGGCTCGTAGTTGTTGGAGGGGAGATAAACAACAGGATGCAGCATTAGCTATTTACGAACAAATTTTACAGTTAAATTCTAATCACTTCAGCACTATAGTAGAGCTAGCAGAAAAATACTTGGAAATAGAAAAATTTGATAAAGCTTTAAAACTTTACGAGAGGGTTTATAAATTAGATTCGGGAAGGTATCAACAACAATTTTTAGAAGCATTAAATAGTTATGGACATTGGTTAATAATTAAAAGAAATTACGTAGCAGCAAAGCAGCAGTATGAAAAAATTTTACAAATTCAACCTGGAAATACTTTAGCTCAACAGAAACTAGCAGAAATAAAAGTTTATCAAGCTAATAGTCATATGGTTAGTACTAACATTAATTATATGAGCAATTTAATCAGGTCTAATTCTAGGTTATCGATATTAATTTTTATAGTATTAATTGGTGGTATTGTAATTATATTGGTTATTAATTATGTATTAAATAATTTTACAAACGAGCCACAAACACCTCCAAATATACCTTCTAAAAATACTATTAATCCTCCTCCTCCTAAAAATAGCCCTGAACCAAAGAATTCAGTTAGCAAGAATATAAGTAGAGGCGATCGCACTTTCTTTCCAGACATACAAAATAGCGATCGTGATAAGGGTATTGACAGCTTTAAACAACGAAAATACTCAGATGCAGAAAAGCATTTTGGAGAAGCCGTCAAAAATAATCCCAATGACCCTGAGATACTAATTTACTACAATAATGCTCTTGCCCATAAAAAGGGAAATCCTTTAACTTTGGCAGTTGTAGTACCAGCCAAAAAAAGAAGAAACTCTGCTCAAGAAATATTACGTGGGGTAGCACAAGCACAAAATCAGTTTAATCAACAAAATGGATTACAAGGTCGATTAGTAGAGATTGTGATTGCTGACGATGATAACAACGAAGATACAGCAAAACAAATAGCCCAGGAAATAGTACAAGATCAATCAATATTAGGAGTTATCGGACATGGTTCTAGCAAAGTCACCAACACAGCTTTGCCTATATATACACCTAATTTAGCAATCGTATCATCTACTAGCACTAGCATAGACTTACAAGGTTCTGTATTTTTTAGAATTTTACCTTCAGATAAAGCGACTGGTGAAAAACTAGCTCAATATGCATTAAAAAATAACTTCAAAAAGATAGTAATTTTCTGTAATCCTGTCGATTTATATAGTAGAAGTATCAAAGAGGAATTTAGACTGACATTTGTTAAAAATCGGCGCGAAGAAGTGGTTCCTTCTTCATGCATTAACTTAGCCGATCCAAATTTAAATCCAGCGCAGGAAGTAAAAAATTTACTGAAGGATCGTTTCGTAGAAGCAATAGCATTGTTTCCAGATACCGACAAGAGTATTGAAGTTGCTATGGGCATTATTAAGACTTACAATGACTCCGTAGACAACTTGAGAAAAAGCAATAATAATGTCGAACAACTCAAACAGCTCAAAATATTAGCAGGCGATTCTCTCTATAAACCAGAGGTTGCTAATACTCTAGAAGGTTTGATTTTAGCTGTACCTTGGTTTCGAGATGCACCAAAATCAAAGAGATTTGCACAAGAAGCTCAAAGTAAATGGGGTGGTGGTGTAAGTTGGCGAACTGCAACGAGCTTTGACGCTACCCAAGCTTTTATTGGGTCTTTCAAACTATCCCCGGAAGTATCTAGGGCAACAGTTTTAAATAATTTACCAAAAATCAATATTTCAGAAAATACTTCTGGAGAGCCGCTGAAATTTGATTCATCCAGAGAAATTAACAAACCAGCAACTTTAATCATGGTTCAAGATGGTCAGTTTGTTAATGCAGAGTAAAAATAGGGCAATATAACAAGATGCATGTGCATTAGTCAGCCACAGCGAGTCATGTTATAATTAAGTTTGTGGGTAAAAGCGAAAAGAAAGCTTCTCCTTCGAGAATTTGTTGTGCTGCAACGGCTTGTGGCCATACCGACTACAAAAAATCACAGGCTACTCATTAGACCCATCGCAGATATTATTATGATACAACTAAAATCTCAGAGAAACCCCTATGTTATCGGTCGTCCGATTAGTGAATCGGCAATATTTTTTGGACGGGAGAAGCAATTAGGGTTTATTGAAGAAAATCTGAGACAAGGTCACAAAGTAATATTATTGCACGGTCAGCGGCGTATAGGCAAGTCATCTCTACTTCAAAATATTCCTCAACTGCTCAAAGTAGATAACTCTGTTTTTGTGAGCTTTGATTTAGAATATCATAGCCAAGAAAAACTCGAAAATCTGTTAGAGAATTTAGCAGAAGCTATTGTCGAACAATTAGAAATACCTCAAGAACAAGTAGCGATCCCAAAAGCTCAAGAAATAGAAGAAGAAAAGCATATTTTTTGTAATAAATTTCTACCTCAAATTTATGAGTATCTAAAAGATAAAAATTTAATATTACTTTTAGATGAATTTGATGCTTTAAACAATAAACACATTGGTGTAGAACTTGAATCATTATTCAAGCAATTAAAAAATGTTGTCTATAGAAATTCCAGATTATTTGCGATAATATTTGCTGGGAGAAAACCAGCAGATGTATCAAATTTGCTGCAAATATTTCCTGAAGTACCCATTGAAGAAGTTGGTTTCTTAGATAACGAAAGTATAAAACAGCTAATTATCCGACCTGTTGCAGGTTCTTTGAGTTACGAACCAGAAGCGATTGAAGCGATTACTGAATTATCAGCAGGACATCCTTATTTCATTCAAATTCTGTGTTTTGCGGTTTTCAGTAGAGCTAGGGAACTGCAAAAATGGGAAGTTGAACGAGAAGATGTACAAAATATTATAGATAAGGCAGTTGAGCTTGCAGAAGCTGGGTTTGCCTGGTACTGGGAAGCTTTGTCTGCGCTGGAGAAGGTAGTTTTTTCGGCGGTGGCTGAGGCGCAAAAAATAGTTTTGGAAAAAAGCGATCGCGAGTTAGAAAAAGACCCATTGAAGCTACTTGCAAATTATGACAATGTCTTGTCCAGAGATTCGCTAGAAAAATTAACTAAAGAATTAACATCAAAAGGCTTTTTAAACGAGGAAGGCAATAAAATAAAAATCGAATTAGTCCAGCGTTGGTTAATACAACGTCACCCGTTATGGCATGAAATTAGGGAATTAGAAAAATTAGATAAGCAAGAAATTAAAGACACCTACGAAACGGCGAATCAATTACCTCAAATAAACAAAAATCCCAAGCAAATTACCATTCCTAAAAGCCATACTGGGAGTGACAAATCTGCAAATATTAAACAGAGTTTACCTTCTGTTAAACCTTCTGAAGTCACAATTCATCGGACTAAGGGAGAAATTTGGTTAATTGCTGGGATGATTTTCTTGGGATTAAGTGCGATCGCCATCGCTTCCTTTATGATATTTTTTTATGCTCCCAATGGCAGTGACAGCAAAAATCAAAAGCAAAACTTCCTACCAAATTCAACATCTCCCACCAATAGTTAATATGGCGGTGCGTTAGGCTGAAGCCATAACGCACCCTACCTAATATTGCCTGTTACCTGCTATATCCCCCTCATCCACGGGTAACTTCCAGTAAGCGAGAAAAATAAAAGCGAGTTTTAGTCATGGCTTGACGTTGCACTGAAAATCCATTATTTTCCAAAATTCTCACCACGTCAGCCTCACGATGCAAATATGCACGAGTGGCTTTACTCGGCCCAGGAAAGAAACTGCCAATTTTCTTGAGTATAGTCAAGGCGCAGGTTTTAGGCGCAAAACTGAGAATTATCCGCGACTGTGCTAAAGAACAGAGGTGAGAAATCATTTCATCTGCTTTTTCTTGGGGGTAGTGAATGAGGACATCCAAGCAAATAACAGTATGGTAACTACCACTCAAGGATTCTAAATCCTGCACCGCAAAAGTAGGATTTTCACTGTTTCCCAAAGTTTGCTTTGCTCTATCTTTGCCTTCTTCCACCATTTTTTCAGAAATATCGCTCGCATAGACCTTGGCTCCATCTACCGCCAGGGGAATGCTGAGACTACCTACACCACAGCCAGCATCGCAGATTGATAGTTCTGGTAAATTGTTATCAGCTTTTAGCCAGTCGATAACTGTATCTACTGTTTGCTGGTGTCCATTGCGGATGTCCAGCTGGACTTTGTTGACTTCACCATCGCCGTAAATCCGCCTCCAACGGTCAAACCCTGTGGAATTGAAATACTCGCGAACAATTGTTTTATCGTCGGCTGCGTTCATAAACTCTGATTTTTAGGGGTTCCCAATGCTTAAAATTATCATTGATAGGAACACATAGGAGCGCTTTTCCAGATTTTTCTAGATCTGGCTAGGCTATGAGCAAATATTCTTATAGAAACTGGAAACGCACCAAGGTAGCGATGTGGGAAGTTTTGAATTCTCAATTTTAAGTAATTAACCGAGCTTGATATTACAACATCCCCAAAGTCATTGTATTAGTTTATTTGGC
>Ga0314811_100082_pt1 | contig 17082 bp, 16 predicted proteins | sample STEome_7_FD_202340 | JGI IMG/M metagenome (GOLD analysis project Ga0314811, IMG submission 202340) | Metatranscriptome of soil surface biofilm microbial communities from soil inoculated with nitrogen-fixing consortium DG1, State College... ...
GCTAAAAGCAAGTGAAATTTTAGCTGGTGATTTAAAGAAAAAAGCTGAAAAAATACCATATCAAATCCAGCAGATTTGAATAAGTATCAATAGGATAATCTTGCTACCAAGAAGTTGTTTTGGTTATAAATTATGATGTCTTGAAAAAGCATCTTTAGTTTTCAGTTATAGCTATTCCTAGCTAAGTGAGGTACAAAGTCAAACGCATAGGTACACAGCGAAAAGTTTGTAGCTTCCTTCCCGCAGGTTGCGCCTGTTTCCGGCGTTCAAAGCTTTTCAAGTCAGAAGTTTACCCGATTTGATTAGTGATGCACTCGTACCTCACGAAATTGAGAGACGCTATATGAATTTATGGTGTCAGTTTCATCAAATCTAAATATGTTGTTAGTAGGAATTTTATGATGCTAAAAATATCTAGATATTTTCCAGTTGCAAACAAAAGTCAGAAAACATCAAGCGACACAATAACTCCTTTTCAAAATTTGCCTAAAACTGATTCCAATATTAATTATCTGAAATCCTTTGATACTGCTTTTATTGCATATTACATGATGGGTTTTGGAAGTTTTTAAATTTTCAAGCAGCTACAAACTTTCTGGCGAGGATAAAATTATGAAATTTAGAGCTTTAGTAAATTCTGCTTTAATTATTGCCTCTATAACTTTTATGCCTGCAATTGCTGGCGCTCAAACAGTCAAAAATAATCATAACGGCAGTTATCTACAACCATTTAATATTGTCTTTCTTGCTTATCAAGGATATTTGGAAGGACAAGGTATTCCCAGTATGGGCACTTTGTTATATCAATATCAAATAGGAAAGGTAACTGCAAAAGATGTAGTTGAGGCTGGCATAAAGGCGAAGAAGTTACCAGCAGAAGTTATAAATGATGAATATTACCTCAGCGCAGTTGAGTTACAGTTATCATCATTAGGAAATGGTAATAAGTTACGTAACTAATAGTATTTGGCATTATCAAGGCGAGTGGAGCTAATTTTTCGCGTATACAAAGCCAAGGCATTTTGACGTAAAATTGCCAATGCGATCGCCTCTGCTTCACTCGCAGTAATATCAGAATCTTGAATTGCTTGTTCTAGTACTTCCGCCAACAGCTGACGCCCCCATTTTGCCGCCAAATAATACAACTCTGGAATTGAGTGTGCATCAGAGGAATACATCAATTTACTCGTAGGAGTTAATTCTAATAATTGGTGCATAGTGTCTCGCATTCCAGATACACTTAAGAATGGTATTGCTAAACCAAAATCCAAATAAACTTGAGGATAAACAGAGGCAAGATATCCCGCTTCTCGCATATAAGGATAGGAAGCGTGTAGCAGTACAATTGGTGCATGGCGATATTGTGGTGATTCGAGGAGCGATCGCAAATGTAAAGGATTCGCCAATCGTAAATCTAAATCTGGATCGCCGTAACCAGTATGTAATTGTATTGGTAGCCGATATTTAGCGGCAATTAATAACGCTTGTTGTAACAAAAAAATCAATCAGTGGTTTGTTTACCAGCCGCAGAGGTTGATTTTGCACCTGTTGTTTTAACTGATAAAAGTTAGTAGCAGCCACATCCGTAGCAACAAATTGAATGTCTAAGCCAGTGCGGTAACAAACAATGCTTTTAAAAGCTACAACTTCATTTGGTGGCGGGTCAATTTGGCTTGTAAATGTTTGCACAAAAGTATCAAAATCTTCGATTTGAGGAATCAACTGTTCCGCTAATACTTCCAAACGCAAAATTCTTTGCACTGAAGTAAATTTTTCATGCCATGATATGGGCAAAATATTTTCTGGTTGCAATCCATCATCTAAATAAATCGCTTCCAAGTTAGCAGCACTGAAATAAAGTTGTGTTAAATTTTCTAGTCCTAAGCTTTCGCGACGTGCCAAAATTGCTGCTTCCTGGGGTTCACATGCTAATAAAGTGGCAATTTCTCTTAAGCTGCGCCGATAAAAGAAAGTTTGGCGGGCATGATAATTGATAATTTCCGAATCATAGCCTTCGGTAAAAGCAGCAGCATAAGGATAACGCTTAGCTACTTCAGGTCGTAACAAATTGTGCGCGTGTTGGTCAATTAAGGGAATATCAGCAAGATTCATAAGAATAAGCAATAGTGCGCCCTGTAGAGACGTTGCACTGCAACGTCTGTACAACGTCTTTACAACGTCTGTGCAACGTCTCTACAACGTCTTTACAACGTCTGTGCAACGTCTCTACAACGTTTGTGCAACGTCTGTGCAACGTCTCTACTCAGTTATTTTCAGCAGCTTGATACGCTTGTAGAAGCCTAGCATGATCGAGAGTAAATCCTACTTGCATGGCTATTTGGGCAAATAAATCAATCTCAGGCTGTTCCCAGTCACGGGGGGCAGAACACTGATGTCCAATCAACAAACCAAATAGTTGCTCATCTTTGATAATGGGTGCGACTAAATTTGCTTTCACACTAAAGGATTCCAGCAAGGTAATATGGCAGTCTGTTAAACCTGCTTGATAAATGTTCTTAATTGCCACAACCTGACCAGATTTGTACTTTTCCACATAGGTTTGAGTGAAACAGGGGTCATGGATTTTAGACCGCAAAACTTTGGGATAACCGGGAACCACTGATTCTGCAATGATAATGCCGAACCAATTGGCGTAAAAGCTATAAATCAACACTCGGTCGATACTAAGTGCTTTGCGAACTTCTTCCACAGTGGTTTTGAGGATATCTTCTTCTTTGAGTGATTGGCGAATGCTGCGGGTAATATCCATCAATAACTGACTTCGCATACTTTCAGCGTTGATTCGTTGCAGCAGTCTAGCATGGTCAAGAGCAAATCCCACTTGGATGGCTATTTGGGCAAATAAATCAATCTCGGATTGTTGCCAATTTCGGGGTCTAGAACATTGATGTGCGATTAACAAGCCGAATAGCTGTTGATCTTTAATAATGGGTGCAACCAAGTTTGCTTTTACACCAAAGGATTCTAACAGGCTAATCTCAGAATCATCCAAACCGATTTGATAAATGTTGTTTACGGCTAAAACGCGTCCGGATTGATAATCTTGTAGATAGCCTTGACCTAAACATAGGTCTTGGACTTCAGCTCGTAAAATTTTTGGGTAGGTGAGAACAACAGATTCGGCAATTACGGTTCCAGACCAATTAGGATTAAAGCTATAAACCAGCACTCTATCAGCGCTGAGTACTTTACGAACTTCTTCTACAGTGATTTTCAGGACATCTTCTTCGTTAAGTGATTGGCGAATGCTGCGGATAATATCTGCTAGTAACTGACTTTGCACAGCTTCCGCTTCGATGCGTTGCAGCAGTCTCGCATGGTCGAGAGCAAATCCCACTTGGATGGCTATTTGGGAAAATAAATCAATCTCAGACTGTTGCCAATTACGGGGTCTAGAGCAATGATGGGCAATTAATAAGCCAAATAGCTGTTTATCTTTAATAATCGGTGCAACTAAATTGGCTTTGACGGCAAAAGATTCCAGCAAGTTGATGTGACAATCAGTCAAACCTGCTTGATAAATGTTGTTTGTGGCTTGAACCCGTCCAGACTGATACTTTTGTACGTAACCTTGACCAAAACATGGGTCTTCAATTTCAGACCGCAAAACTTTTGGATAACCTGGAATCACTGATTCGGCAATTATAATTCCAGACCAATCAGGATTAAAGCTATAAACTAGCACTCGGTCAGTACTAAGTAATTTACGGACTTCTTCTACAGTTATTTTCAGAACATCTTCTTCGTTGAGGGATTGGCGAATCCTACGGGTAATTTCTATAAATAGCTGAGCTTTATTCGCTTTAGTATCTACCTGTTCTAGAACCGTGGCATAATCAAGGGCAAAACCGATTTGCATACCTATGTGAGTGAATAAATCAATTTCAGATTGCTGCCAAAAGCGAATTCTAGAACACTGATGTGCAATTAATAAACCGAATAATTGTTTATCTTTGAAAATAGGCGCTACTAAACTAGATTTGACAGCAAATTGCTCTAGTAAATCAATATCAGCATCTGTAAGATCGGATTTATAAATATTATCAATGGTGCGGATGGTACCATTTTGATATTTTTCTATGTATCCCGCCTCTAACCCAGGATCGGAGACTGTAACCCCCAATATTTTTGGTAACCCTGGTGCTACTGATTCTGTGATAAAGCTGCCATTAGAGTTGGAATTGAAGGAAAAAATAGTTACGCGATCGAGGTTTAAAGCTCTACGAATTTCTTCTGAGGTCGTTTTAAGAACGTCTTCCTCGTTGAATGATTCTCGAACCCAACGAGTAATTTTGAGCGATAGTTGCGAGTAATCAGTTTCGGCTGCTTTTTCCTGTTCCAAAACTGAAAGCAAGTTTGTGAATAAGCTGATGTTTCTTTCTAACATCACTAATTCATCATTACTGGCAATGTAAACTTGAGTAAACTCACTATCTGGACGCAGCTTATTTTTGATGGCGTTAGTAGTTTCAGCAGCGTTTTTGATTCGCGTAACAGTTCGATTAACTACAAAAGTTGCCACCGCACCGGCCAAAACTGCTGTGACTCCGACACCAGTTAATAAAAGTGATAGTTTTCTTTCTAAAGCTAGTTCAATTTCTGTTGAACTTTTGCCATTGTCAAGTCTTACTTGCGGGATTTTTTTAGTAATTATATCAATACCGGAATAGTAAGTAACTGTTCCAATTGCAACTACAGGTAGGACACTGATACTTAGTGCCCAAATTATAGCTTTAGTCTTTAAACTCCATTTTTGTTGCCACAGATTTTGCTGACGATTTCGTCTTGCTTGATTTTGAGAAAAAGACTTATTCATAAATGAAACCTGAATGCGTTGCAATGTAGCAAGTCAAGTAAATAACTTCTTATTATCATTACCTAATAATTTTTGTGAAAACTACTACAAGTTTAGTATTTCTCTAATAAAAGTTTGACTTCTGCTTGTAATTCCCAATCTTTCATTGCTTCCCACTCAGCTTGACGCACTGCTAAAAAGGCTTGTGACAATTGTGGGTTCAAAGCAATTAAAAGCATGTTATCGCGCTTCAAAAATTCTAGGGCTTCCCCCAAGTTTTGTGGTAAAAGGTCAATACCATTGGTATGACGTTCTTCTATTGGCAAATGTCCGGGATCTTGTGTAACGGGATTCCCTGGTTTGAGGTTTCGTTGCACGCCGTCGATTCCGGCTGCAATTACAGCACCTAAAGCCAGGTAAGGATTAGCCGATGCATCAACGGTTTTTAACTCAAAATGGGTGGAACCATTGAATGCAGGATTGCTTGGTACTCTCACAGCCGCTTCTCGGTTGTCTAGTCCCCAACAACGAAAAGCACCACTCCAACAGTGGGGACGGATGCGGCGGTAAGAATTAGTACTAGGGGTAGTCAAGGCCATCAGTGCAGGCAAACGATCTAGAATACCAGCGATAAATGCTTCGCCTATGGGGGAAATACCGCAGACACCTTGGGGGTCTGGTAGGAGATTTTGACCGTTGCGCCAAACACTAAGATGAATGTGACAACCGCTACCAGCCGCATCAGCAAAAATTTTCGGTAAGAAAGAGGCTGTGAGATTGTGTTGATGAGCGATCGCTCTGACGGTTTCTCTAAAAGTAATCTGCCAGTCTGCTGCCTGTAAAGCATTAGTATACCGTATGGAGATTTCCTGTTGACCTGGGCCGGATTCTGGATAATACTGCTCCACAGGAATTCCTTGGCTAATGAGTGCTTGGGCAATTTCATCAATTACTACTCGATTTTTATCCATTGCTTGGGTAGAAGCGAAAACCGTAGAATCTGCGGCTACAATTCCCTGTGATGTTTGCTGTAACAGGTAAAACTCATTTTCAAATGCAGCGCGAATTTCTAAACCTTCCCGTCTGGCGGCTTCAATCATTCGCACTAAAAAATTACGCGGACACAACGCCCAAGGACTACCATCAAGTACCATGTTTCCCATGATAGAAGCATGTCCTGGAGCGTAGCGTAAAGGAGTGAAGCTAAACCAATCTGGTATTAAGCGGATTTCACCTACTGGACTAAGACCAGTTTCAGGAATAACAGCATCATACATTACAGGTACTCCCTGTTGTCCTGCGGAAATGCCTACGCCATAGTCAAAGTAATGAGATAACATTTCCACATGAACCGCTTTACCGCGAATGATGTTAGCGTTATCACACCAGAGAATCCGAACAAACTTGATTCCAGCTTCTTCAAGAGATTTTTTAACTTTCTTAAACGCTTTATTTGCTGCCATTTTTGCAGAATACGCAATGACTTTGTGAAAATTATCGTGTTTTTGGTTTAATTTGACAATTTTTTGACTTCAATTTCTTTTGAAAGAGAGAGCACGTAAAAGGTAATATTCATTTATTGTGTTCATAAATACAAAAATAATTACGTGGTTTTTCGGCTATATTCCAATACAGTTCAGATAAGGGACTTCTAAGTAAAAAATATTCCATAGAAGACTGTTGACTGGTGAGGCTTGAATCAAAATAATTTATTTTTTGGAGTTCCCTAAGCCTGTTTTTTCTTCTTCTTGTTCCCTGTTCCCTTACCTGCACACATCAAGTTTCTTAACACCAAGCGTATTGGCTATATTCCCCTTCTCTACTAGCTTGAAAATGTGGAGTAGAAAGTAGGGAATGGAAAAAGACCACCTTCATATTTGACTCTGAAACTTGTTTCATATTGACAGTCTTTTACAAATTAAAATGACAGTCAACAATCAACAGTCAACAGCAATATTTTTCACAACTTAAATAATATTGCTATGATTCATAGTTTTGTTTATGTATTGCTAAAAGCTGGAGATATTTTTCGTTTGTTTTTGCTTGCAGCCATTTAGCTTTAAATATAGCTGCTGATTCTGCTTTTATTGGGTCTACTTCATAAGGTAAAATTTCTTGAGATGAACCTTTTTTATATTTTCTGCCACTTTTATGATTAGCATAACGGCGGGAGCGAGTATAACCCATTTGCATAAATTTTCGCGCCATATCTGCTCCAACAAAATCATTTTGTTCTAAATAAGCAAGAAAGATTTCATAGATTTTTTCGCTAGATTCTTTGGCAATTTCAGGGGTTTTGAATCGCCAGTGAGGAAGAATTTCTGATTTGTATGGTTCTATTAAAAGTACACCCTGCTCGCCTTTGCCAATACGATAAAGTTCGGGATGTTGGCGAAAATCGATATTTTGAAAGTCTAAGGAATAATCAAAAGGCATAGGAAAATAGAATTCAGGAGTCAAAATAAATCATCTACTAGATTTTCTAGCACTTGGATAGAAAATTTATTGTGAATTTTGACTCTTTTGTTGATAGGTTCTCATTAGGAATAGTAAACTTTAAGAAAAAAGTTCAACTTCTATCTCTGTAGGGAAATTTTGTTTACTATGCTATCTAGCAGTCAATGTGCAAACAGTGTCCTTGTTCCAGGGGATTTGCGGAAAGTGCATCATATTGCGCTCAATGTCAAGGATATGCAAGCTTCCCGACATTTTTACGGGACTATTCTAGGTTTGCATGAACTTACCGGCGAGGAAGTACCCGCAACCTTGGTGGAATTGGTCGCATCTGGAAAAGTAGCGAATTTCATCACCCCAGATGGTACGATATTAGATTTATTTGGGGAACCAGAATTATCACCACCAGATCCCAATCCTGAAAAGACATTTACTAGAGCCTATCATTTAGCTTTTGATATCGAGCCGCAGTTATTCGATCGCGCCGTGGCAGTAATCAGAGAAAATAAAATAGCGATCGCTCACGGCCCAGTCAGTCGTCCTACTGGTAGAGGTGTGTATTTCTATGACCCAGATGGCTTTATGATTGAAATTCGTTGCGATCCAGAAGCTAGCTAATTCAGGAGTAATCACAAAATATCTCTTATGAGCGCGAAACTCACGCAAATATTCAAAGTAATTGAAGACACAATTACCAAACCGCCAATTCCCCACGAACCATACAAACAATCATTAAAGGCCTGGGCTATGTATTGTCTGCGGGACAGAGGTTTTAAGGTTGTTTATGCCCAAAATGCCGACTTTGCTATTGAAACTAAAGGTGAAGAAAAACTCTATTTTAAAGTTTCCAATAGTGATGATGATTTAGATAATTCTATTAGCTGGATAGTTTGGGATAGTACAACAAAAACCGCGACTTTTGTACCTCAAAATATATAGCGATTCTAAATAATTTGTGAAATATTACTTGGGATTGTTGACTGTTGACGGTTGACAGTTAACTGTCAACATTCAACAGTCAACAAACTTAACAAACAACTGTGCAATTTAAAAGCCCAATAGCTTATTTTATTATGACTTGCTGGATATTTCTCTTGTCAAAAATCACTACCATTAGGTTTTTCAAACACCATTAAATGCTGCTGAGGTAACAAATTTTTAGTTTCGCGCCAAACTAAACCAACAGCTTGCATTTCTTTGCGGGTTTGTTTTTGAGTCATTTTATGCAGAGGTTTAATCATGATAAAAGGATTTTCACCCCGATACTCAACTAATACTACCCTCCCTCCAGGTTTCAGGGCTTTAACAATTTTTTGCATCACTTCTTGGGGATATGCCAATTCATGATATGCATCTACCATTAATGCCAAATCGATACTTTCAGATGGTAAATTTGGGTCAGTGAGAGTTGCTAAAACAGGCTTAACATTGGTAATATTTTTCTCTTGTTTGAACAATTCAATAATTTCTAACATTTCTGGCTGAACATCAACAGCCAACACTTTGCCTTTTGTTAACAGTGGCGCAATGCGAAAGCTTAAATAACCAGTACCAGCACCAATATCTGCTACCACATTGTCAGGTTTTAGGTTCAGGATGCTAACTATTTTACTGGGCTGTTCTTCCACTTCTCGCTTCGGTCTTTCTAGCCAACCAGCACCGGTATATCCCATCACTTTGGCAATTTCTCGCCCCATGTAATATTTGCCGATCCCATCTGGACTATGGATGATATGCTCTTCGTAAACAGTAGGTAAAGAGGCGGCTTGTGCTATCAAGGTTGGGTTTAGCAGCAAGCAACTCAACACTACAACAAAAGTTACTATAAAGTGTAGAAAAATTGACATTTGCTTATGACTGATGTGGATAGTTATAAACAGCAACTAAAAGAATTTTATGGTAGTAGAACTACTTATGACCATGAAGAAGGTACTCGCCATCCTCTAGATGCCAAAATTTTACTTGAATTTGTACCTCTACACTCAGGTCAGAAAATCCTTGATGTAGCCACTGGAACAGGTTTAGTTGCGATACCCGCAGCAGAAAAAGTTGGATCGGAAGGCTATGTAATCGGGATTGACATGACCCCTGGAATGTTACATCAAGCAAGACAAAAAATTGCAGCTAAAAAATTACAAAATATCGAGTTTATAGAGGCAGATGCTGAAGATTTCAATTTTAGTGATAGTAGTTTTGATGTTGTCTTTTGTTGTGAGGCGATTGTACTTTTTCCTGATATCCTCGCTGCTTTGCAAAAGTGGTATCGCTTCCTAAAAATAGGAGGGTTTGTAGCATTTACTTGTCCTCCCGAAACTGCTTATATGGCCTCTCTTCAACAAAGAATCTGCGCTAAAGTTTTGGGTGTATCGCTACCACATATCCTTGAACCACTTGGAACTCCAGAAAAATGTCGTAAACTGCTCACTCAAGCAGGTTTTAGAGATATCGAAATTAAAATTGAACCATCAGGACGTTATCGGCCTGTAACAAATAACAGATTATCACAGACAACAAATAATATAAATTTTAAAGGTCATCCTTTATTGTCAAAATTATCACCAGAACAATTAAATCAGTTGCAAGTTGAATACAAAGCAGAAATTGAAAAACTAGCAACTGCTCAAGGTATTTGGGAAGACACCACAAAATTCTTTGTTCGCGCTCAAAAATAAGTTGATGAGCTTGGCTACTGAACTGAGAACTCAAGGAAGCATCTCAATTTTGCAAAAATATACAAAAATCATGCAAAAATTCTTTTGAAATCTCTTACCTTCGTGTCAGATTCTGCGGAAAGTCGCTAACGCGTCTATGCGTCCTTTGTGGTTTGTTGATTCAATCTTTGAGGTAAGTTACAATCTCGTAGTTTAATAAACTTGCCATTTGGAATGCTCCCAAGCTCAAGGCGATCGCTCATCATAATCATACCTTTCGGAACCAAATTTTAATCTTCTAGAATGATGTGGAAGTAAACACTAACACTCTTTACTGAAAGCTAGCTTTTTCAAAATTTTTTATGCAAAACCTATCCCTCATGTTACTGCCTGTACTAGCTACACAGAAAGGAGCAGGTGCTAGTCTAATTAAACCTCTCGGTCATCACGAACTGCTGTTGGTGCTGGTACAACTGTCGCTGTTGCTTTTAGTAGCGCGGGGATTAGGTGAGTTCATGCGCCGGATTAATCAACCTCCCGTTGTTGGAGAATTACTGGCTGGTGTGCTGCTTGGCCCTTCTTTATTTGGTTTGCTTTTTCCAGACTTACAGGCGCATATCTTTCCCAAAAGCCAAGAACAGTCTGATTTACTTTCAGTAATTTCTTGGTTAGGGGTGTTATTTTTGCTGATTGTGACAGGTCTAGAGACAGATCTAAAATTGATTCTGCGTAAAGGTAAAACGGCTTTGCTGATTTCACTCGGTGGAATTATTGTCCCTTTTATCACTGGATTTGGACTAGGCTGGCTATTGCCGGATAGTTTTTTAGCTGACCCAGAAAAGCGACTGGTATTCAGTCTGTTTATCGCCACAGCAATGAGTATTTCAGCAGTACCTGTGATTGCTAAGGTGTTGATGGACTTGAACCTGATTCGCCGTGACATTGGTCAAGTTACCCTAGCAGCCGGTATGACCGACGACACCATTGGCTGGATTTTACTTTCTGTGGTTTCAGGTTTAGCTAGCAGCGGTAAATTTGACTTTGGGACAATTTTCCACTCGGTGAGTGCAGCAGTATTGTTTCTCGGCATTGCCTTTACAATTGGGCGTAACATCGTAGACCAGATTTTGCGCTGGGTTGATGACTACGTTGGCGGCATCGCTGCTAGTATGTCGGTTGTGCTGGTTCTTTCACTCTCCGCAGCAGCATTCACCCACGCATTAGGACTAGAAGCAGCCTTGGGTGCTTTTGTGTTGGGGATTCTGGCGGGACAATCCCGCCGCTTTAGTAGTGAAGCTGGACACATGCTAGAAGTATTCACAGCCAGCTTTTTAGCACCAATTTTCTTTGCCGCAGCTGGCTTGAAAGTTAACTTGCTAGCCCTATTAGTTCCCCAGACCTTGATATTTGGTTTGATTGTGCTTGCTGTGGCCTGTATTGGTAAATTTACGGGTGCTTATCTTGGTTCTCGTGTAGGGGGGTTGAGCCATTGGGAAGCTTTAGCAATGGGTTCCGGGATGAATGCGCGCGGAGCAATGGAGATTGTTGTTGCCACAATTGGTTTATCTTTGGGAGTCCTCAATCCCCAGATGTACTCAATTATAGTCATGGTGGCGATCGTAACTTCTTTAATGGCTCCAGCACTCTTACGTTTCACCCTGTCGAAGGTGGTTATGGGTGAAGAGGAAGCTCGACGTTTAGAGCAAGAAGAACAGTATAGCCGTAGCTTTATCAAGCGGATACATCGTATTTTAGTGCCGACTAGCGGCGGAAGTAACATCCAACTTGCAGCCCAGTTAGTTGGTTATATGGCTCATCAAAACCAGGTAGAAGTCACAGCTTTATACGCTTTGAGCGACAAGCAGCCCCCAAAAAAAGCACGTCGTACAGCAACCCAAGTTAAAGATACTGCTGCTGAGGAAGCTCTTGCTTGTGTGACTGAGGAAATGCAATTATCTGCTGATACCACCTTACAAATAAAAACGGAGTCTGGGCACAGTAAGGCAGAGGTGATTCTCAATGAAGCAAATAAAAACTATGACTTAATTGTACTGGGAGCTTCAGAACAGATACGCCCTCAAAAAGCATTGTTCAATTTACTTGTTGACCGAGTAGTGCAAGAAGCCCCTTGTGCAACAATGGTGGTGAAGTCGCACCTACCCCAGCCCCAAGGTGACACATGCAAAATCGCCCAACAACAGATGAAAAACATTCTTGTGCCAACAGTGGGCACAGAATACAGTAAAAATGCTGTAGAAGTAGCAAGTACCATCGCCGCTCACACTGGGGCAGTAGTCACTATTGTCAACGTGATTAACTTACCACAGGTTGAGTATATTCTTTACGAACAGCGATCGCTAGCTCCAGTAAAGGAAATCGCCGAAGATCTGTTAGAACAGCAAGCAGCAATTGGTCGTAATTTAGGCGCTGATGTCCAAACTTATATCCTTCAAGGAAGCAGCCCAGAAAAGGAAATCCTCAAGTTTGCACAAAGCAAACAAGCTGACTTAATTGTTTTAGGGAGCAATATCCGAATGGTTACGGGTCGCGTTTTCTTCGGTCATAGAGTAGATGCAATTCTCAATAAAGCACACTGTCCAGTAGCTGTGATTACTGGGCCATAGTCTTTTTAACTGGCTAAATCACAAAAGATTCAAATTCCCTGTTATACCATTGTTCACCAATACGCTCAGTAACTAGCGGTTTGACAATAAACTTCGGTGGACTACCATCTAATACATCAATCCGCACGCCAGAGTAAGGCAATCGCTTTTGTAAATTGTATTTATAGCGACCAATAAAAAGCTTAGAATCAGCAATTTTACGAGTGCGATCGCCAGCCATTTCTGCAAAAGTCTCCATCAATTCACTGCCCTCTTGCCGTTGATACCGGGGGCGATGACCGCTACCACCAGAGATAATGCAATTAATGTGGGAATCTGCAAATCCTGTGTCAGTTGTGCGGAGATATTCCAAACAATGGGCGTGACCGTTTAAAATCAAATCCACTATGGGGCGCTCTTTTATTAAAGAACCAAGAGTTTTAGCCACTTGTTCAAACACCAAGCGCAAACGATGGCGAACCGCTAAGGTTTGTGCCTGATGCCACTTGGTAGCTTCTGTAACATAGGGTGGATGGTGGAAAAAGATTACGCGTCCCCGCACCTCGGAGGTATTCCAAGACTCAATAAGTCTAGTTCGTAACCATTCTAGTTGTTCAAAATCGATGGTAAGTATTTTCTCTGATGCTAGTTGTTTTTCAATATCGATTTTAATTTCATCAATTTGGTCTAATTTGGCACTCAGTTCATCTAGTTTTTCCGCTTCGGTAGGTTTATCAGGGTTCAGTCCATCGCATATTTTCAAAATTTGCAATTCTTCTGTATCTATTTCATGACGGCGCTTTTGCAATTCCTGACGGTAAATCTCTCCCTCTTGAGTTGCAGGTAAAGGTGATGGTGTATTAAATGTATTAGAATCCAGTGCGAAAAAGTCGATTCCCCCGTAACGAAACGTATAATAGCGATTGGGTAAACGGGTGAATTTTCCCGGCTCGTAACGCAAACAGCGTCCTGTGTCAGTTTTAGCAGTGTAGTGTCGATCTAAATGCCGTTCTAACTCTTGGGAAGACATCCCCGCAGTGTAATCCATAAACGCCCGTGCATAGGCATTCCCTTGATAGGAACCATGCCAGCCAATCTCAATATCTTTGTACTTCAACAGCCGACGTAGAGACCATGTTGTGCCCGTAAATAAACGGTACAAGAACGGCACATCGTAGTAATCATGATTACCAAGTACTGGCAAGAATGGTAGGTTAAACACCATTTGGTTATAGGAAATGCTTTTGGGGTTGTGGCCACCTACAAGAAATTCCCGATAAGGCTGAATAAAATTTGTTGAGTAATACTCATGAGAACCCACCACATAAATTACATCTCCTGTGTGCAACACAAAACTGCAATCCTCGCGGTGAGGAAGCATCAGTTCGGCAACTTTTCGCTGGGGGTGGTGTGGAGAATGGGATTTAGTACCAGAATCACCGATAACCATAAAAGAAAATTCTGGACTATGATTTTTGCCATCGTCGATGGCCAAAGTGGTTTGGTCAATTCCCCGTTGCACAAAACTCGGATGCATCCACCGCACCCGTTCCTTCATCTTCTGAATTTTCACAGGAATCGGTGGATCGAAAATCAAATTCATGGCTGATAACTCGTGAAAGCCTAACGCACAAGCTGATTGTAACGGAATAATAAGGAGTGTTGATTGTTGACTGTTGACTGTTGATTGGGTACTGAGAAGGTATTTCTAAATATTTATTTACTATTACCTAGTTGCTAGACCTTATTTCTCAGTCAACAGTTAACACTCAACAGTCAGGGCAAATTTTCTCGCAATAATGCTCGAAACCCTGCTTGTTGAAAATGCTCGTCAGCAGTTAAGGCCTCGGTAATTCCGCTATATTCCATGACAATAAAAGATATGCAATCGCCAAATCCCCATTCTTTCTCAGTGCGATCGCAATAAAGTTGAAAAGCACGTTCGTAGATTTCTTGGGAAAGGGGGACAATTTCGACTTTCGAGTCTGCTACCAAAGAATTCAATAATATAATCGCTGCCTGACGATAAGGTAGCTGGGATAGGGCATTGCCAATTTCCAACATCACAGCTTGTGTTGTCACTAAACGAGTTTCTGCCGCTTGTAACATTTTAGCGAGATGTAAAGCTCGGTGATGCAAGCGATCGCTTGGTGCAGATAAGGCAATAGCAAATGATGTATCCAGAAAAACTTCAGAATGCATGAAAAGTTTATTTAGCGTATAAATACTTGTCTATATTGGCAGACCAATCACTTGGCCCTTGTAGACTAAGCGATGGCGCTGTTTGCAAAAATGATACTGTTTCATCTTCGCTGGGCGGTAAAATTTCAATACTGATTCGCACGCGGGTATTAGTTGGCAGTACGATGGGTTCAGACGGATAAAACACTTTGCCATTAAATATGGCTGTAATTTTTTCTACCATTTCCTCAAAAAATTCTTTTAGTCTATCCTAAGCTGGTTGCGGGAATACGGGTAGGTTAAGTGGAGGGAGAAGTTGAGAGTTGACAGTTGACTGGTGACTGGGGAGTTATTACTCTCGCCTACCCAATGCCCAATGCCCAATACCCAATGCCCCATGTCCTATTCCCAACCTCAACCAATAATCTCCCTGCGTAAGTCCTGAATAATTGAGATTTCATCCCTCAAAGGAAAGAGTTTGCACCCCTTAGCCTGTTGTAAAATAGACTAAAGAAGGATTCGGGGGGCCATTTTACTGGTCAGAAACGCCTATAGAGACTATCTTTGGAAATCTCCAAGGTCTAAAGACCAGCCAGCTGAAACAACTACAGCGGCTTTATCACCAGCGCATACCAGGCGATCGCATCACCACGTCTGAATTTTCCCAGCGTCTGGCAGCAATCAGTACAGAACTCAATCACCCTGTGTGTGCCTATCTCAACCGTCGCGGACAAGTGATTCGTGTTGGGGTGGGCACACCGCGTCAAACGCAAATTCCACCTTTGGAATTACCTCGTTATGGCGCAGAACGACTCAGTGGTATTCGTTGTATCGCCACTCATCTTAAGTCTGAACCGCCCAATGAAGCGGCACTCACGGCTATGGCACTACAACGTTTAGATGCTTTGGTAGTGCTAAATATTACCGGAACAGGATTTACCCGGCGGGGAGGCGGCGCTACTGGCTACGTCAAAGAAGCTTATTTGGCTCATCTGACGCCGCAACAAGACTCGCGGACTTTGATTACAAGTCCTGCTGGCTTCAACACAGAACACAAGCAAGTCCAATCTCCGAGTTGGAATATATCGCCTCCTCTGGATTTGGAAGAACTGGCACAGCAGGATTTGATCGACTTGGTGGAAAATCTGGAAGCCGAATTCCAGCGAGAATTTGTCGCCCAAGAAGTAGATGCTGACCACGATCGCGTGTTAATTGTGGGGTTAATGACTGATGAAATGACCCCCCAACAATTCCAAGACACCCTAGCGGAATTGGCTCGTTTAGTTGACACCGCTGGGGGAGATGTATTGCAGACAATACAACAAAAGCGATCGCGCATTCATCCCCAAACAGTAGTGGGGGAAGGCAAAGTCCAAGAAATCGCCCTCACAGCCCAAACACTGGGAGTGAATCTCGTCGTCTTTGACCGCGACCTCTCACCCTCCCAAGTCCGCAACCTAGAAGCGCAAATTGGTGTGCGCGTAGTTGACCGTACCGAAGTAATTTTGGATATCTTCGCCCAACGCGCCCAGTCCCGTGCTGGTAAATTGCAAGTAGAACTAGCACAGTTGGAATATATGCAGCCGCGACTAACTGGTAGAGGTCGCGCCATGTCCCGATTAGGTGGTGGTATTGGGACTCGTGGCCCTGGTGAAACTAAACTAGAAACTGAACGACGTGCGATCGGGCAACGGATTTCGCGATTACAAAAAGAAGTTAACCAGTTACAAGCGCATCGTTCGCGCTTACGACAGCGACGACAGCATCGAGAAGTTCCTTCAGTAGCTTTGGTTGGGTACACTAATGCTGGTAAATCTACTTTACTAAATGCTCTGACTAATGCAGAAGTTTATACAGCCGACCAGCTATTTGCCACTCTCGATCCTACTACCCGTCGCCTAGTAATTCCTCATGGCGAAACTGATGAACCTCAAGAAATTCTGATTACAGATACAGTGGGATTCATACACGAACTACCTCCATCCTTAATGGATGCCTTCCGCGCCACTTTGGAGGAAGTTACAGAAGCCGATGCCCTACTGCATTTAGTAGATTTATCTCATCCAGCTTGGTTGCGTCATATTCGTTCAGTTAGGGAAATCCTCGCACAAATGCCAGTCACTCCCGGCCCAGCGCTGGTTGTTTTTAATAAAATCGATCGAGCCACCAGTGACACATTGGCTTTGGCTAGAGAAGAATTCCCCTTAGCGGTGTTTATTTCTGCCAGTCAGCGGTTGGGATTAGAAACTTTACGTCAGCGCCTTGGGCAACTGATTGAATATGCGGTTGATTGTGGATAAATACTGAAATCAAATAAATTTTTAATTATCAAATCACCCAGTAATAATACTGGGTGATTTTATTATGTGAAGAGAAA
>Ga0314811_100083_pt1 | contig 17035 bp, 12 predicted proteins | sample STEome_7_FD_202340 | JGI IMG/M metagenome (GOLD analysis project Ga0314811, IMG submission 202340) | Metatranscriptome of soil surface biofilm microbial communities from soil inoculated with nitrogen-fixing consortium DG1, State College... ...
ATTTATTCGGTGATGATGAAAAATGTTAAAAATTATTTGCTACCGTTTTTTCTCTAGTGTCAAATATTTTTGAATGTAACTAATATAGAACAATCAAAAATTAGAAATATCTTTCATTGTTTTTACAATTTTGTATTCCATATTACAAATTCTCAATTATATGAAGATAAGCAAACCAAAGGCGTTGAAAGATGTTATAATTATGAAGTATCTAAAAAATACGTTTTTCTAATTAATCTTTTAGCAGGGAAAAAATGTAACCTATGATGCTGCCAGCAAAGGTTATGACTATGCAATTAATTAGACAACACAGATAAAGAATTGAAAATACCGATCGTCAAATTTAACATGATGTATTTTTGTGTAACTTTGTGTTCCGAATGGGATGTATAAAATCGCTATTATGACAGTTATAAAAGTGGTTTAGCTAGTTCAATGCTACATCTCTCAGAGTTTAAAACTAGCTAAAATAACTTCAAAAGTCTCTTTTGAAAGTAAACGTACACAACAATCCGAATAACTTGAATATTGTATGAATTCAAATAGTCCGTCTGCCAGTTCTGCCGACACATACTCACACAGGTTGGCAGACATTGTGGGAACTGCGATCGCTTTGTTGACTCTTACTCTACCAGTATTTGTCATCGCGCATTATTCTTCAAATGATGTTCAAAATAACCAGCAACCCGCGATCCAAAACCTGCAAGAAACCAAAGATTAACAAACAACACAAGCAATGTCTAAAACTGTTTGACTAATGCTTGCGTTTGTTCTAGTGCTGTAGAGTGCAAATTCCTACTACCCTTTTGGAAAAAGCGTTGCGAAGTTTGCTCGCAACGCTTTTTCCATTGTTTGGGGTAAATCAGGGGAGTGGGGAGATGGGGAGATGGGGGACAAGGAGATGAGTCTGAGCGCTGGCTTGGGGCTTACACCGAAGGGGTTGCCGCAGGCATAAGAACTTCCTTCGGTGAGACAAGAAGAATAAATCCTGATTTTCCAGTCATTAATCACCAGTCATCAATCATCAGTCAACAGTCAACACTCCCATCTATTGGGAAGAGATCCATATTGCCCTAAAATTCTACACGGGGAGCGAAGCTGAGTGCCCCCATAATCTACGGTTATCAGAGGAGTTTTTTGTGGACTTATCTCGTATTCCTGCTCAACCAAAACCAGGCCTAATCAACGTTCTGATTGAAATTGTTGGTGGGAGTAAAAATAAATACGAATATGACAAGGAACTAGAAGCTTTTGCTCTAGACCGAGTACTTTATTCGTCGGTGAAATATCCCTATGACTACGGCTTTGTACCAAATACTTTGGCTGATGATGGCGATCCTTTAGATGGGATGGTGATCGTTGATGAACCAACCTTTCCAGGCTGTATTATTGCTGCACGGCCAATTGGCTTTTTGGAGATGGTTGACGGAGGCGATCGCGACGAAAAAATTCTTTGTGTTCCAGACAAAGACCCACGCTACGCTAATGTAAAATCCCTGAAAGACGTAGCACCACACCGTTTGGATGAAATTGCTGAATTTTTCCGTAGTTATAAAAATTTGGAAAAAAAGGTAACTGAAATTCTCGGTTGGCAAGATGTAGATAAGGTTGCTGCTTTAGTCGAAAAATCCGTCAAAGCTTATAAAGCATAATAGAAGAGTTAGGAGTTAGGAGTTAAGAGTTGAGAGTTAGTAGTTAGGAGTTGAGAGTTGAGAGTTAACAGTTAGGAGTTAAGAGTTAGGAGTTAAGAGTTGAGAGTTAACAGTTAGGAGTTAAGAGTTATGAATTTTTATTCCTCATTCCTCACTCCAAACTTCTCACTCCTCACTCCTCACTCCTCACTCCTCACTCCTCACTCCTCACTCCAAACTTCTCACTCCAAACTTCTCACCTTTGATAACTTTCGCTTGTTAAAGATCGCAAAACTGCCACTAACCCCAAATCAAAATGCAGCGCACTCTCCTTTTGGCAAAAATTCATAACTGCACCCTTACTGGGGCGAATATTAACTATGTGGGTAGTATCAGTATCGATCGCATCCTACTAGAAAAAGCTGGCATCTTACCCTATGAGCAAGTGCAAGTGGTGAATAATGCCAATGGCGAGCGCTTTATTACTTATGCAATCCCGGCTCCAGCCAATTCAGGAATCATTGAGTTAAATGGGGCTGCGGCACGTCTAGGCATTATTGGCGATCGCTTGATTATAATGACTTACGGGCAGTTCACTCCAGAGGAGTTAAAAAGCTACTCACCTACAGTAGTCATTGTGGACGAAAACAACAGGCTCTTAGAAGTGCGGCGCTATGATGACCTGCTCAGTAAGGTCTAATTTCAAAAAAAATGTCTAATTTTGAGTTGTCGGGTTCCGAGAGTTACATACCTCAAAAATCAACTAGCTTGCTCAATAGTCCAGCAGGTCAGTTTCTAGTAAAGTTCTGGGGTGTCAGGGGTTTGATTCCCACTCCCAGCGAAAACACCAGTCGTTATGGTGGTAATACTGCTTGTGTAGAAATGCATGTAGCCGGAAAACGCTTGATTTTTGATGGCGGTACTGGCTTACGGATACTTGGTAAAACTTGGCAAGAAGTACAAGAACCACTAGAAGCCCATTTATTTTTTACCAATTCCCAATCTAACCGCATTCAAGGTTTTCCCTTTTTTGCTCCCGCATTTATTCCTGAAAATTGCTTTCATATTTACGGCACAGCTGCCTCAAATAGTGCCTCAATTAAACAATGTCTGTGCGACCAGATGCTCCAGCCGCACTTTCCTTACCCTTTACAGGTAATGCAGTCGGAATTACAGTTTTACAATCTCACTCCAGATAGCGACCTGAAGCTAGATGATGTGATTATTACAACTGCATTAATCAATCAAACTCAGCGTTCAATGGGCTACCGAGTGAGTTGGCAGGAATATAGTGTTGCCTATGTCACAGATTTGCACCAAAATGCAGACCAAGTAGAACGAGAGCGAATTTTAGAGTTTGTTCGAGGTGTTGACTTGTTGATTGCCAATGCTACCTACACTCCGCCAACATCTCACGACCATGACTCTGCTGATTTACTTTGGCAAGTTGCAGTCAATGTGGCTCTAGATGGTGGCGTCAGACGATTAGTGATTTCTCATCACCACCCAGATGACCATGATGATTTTCTAGACAAAGTTCAAGCCTATGTCAAATCTGCTTTTCCTGAAGCATCGCTAGCTCATGAAGGTCTAGTAGTGGTTGTTGGTAAATGATTGAAAGTTGTTGGTAGAGTGTCTTGAAAAAAAGCAGGGGTTAATCAACAGTAGTGATTGGTGTAGATAATTGTTTTTTCAAGATGCCATAAATCGCGTCTCTAATTGTTCGTGCCAAAGATTTATTTCACTAAAATAGTACTTACTGTCTGGGAATCGCTTTTGTCCACTAAGATAGTTTATTTAACTAATACCTACGGCGGTCAATTACCCTCTAATGATAGCATAATCAAAAGTCCTATTGAAAAAATTATGACTATCGATCATGACCGCTTATTTAAAGAATTAATCTCTACATTTTTTACTGAATTCATCGAGCTATTTCTTCCTGCTATTGCCTGCGATATAGATAAAAACTCCATTCAATTTTTACCAGAAGAAGTACTTGTCGATGTGACTGCCGGAGATAAAAAAATTATAGATTTACTTGCAAAAGTCAAATATCAAGAAAAAGATACTTTCTTCTTAATTCATGTGGAATCTCAATCTTATACACAGCAAGATTTCACTAAACGAATGTTTAAATACTTTGCCAGACTTTACGAAAAATACGATTTACCAATTTATCCCGTAGTAATTTTCTCTTTTGATGAACCACTCAGACCAGAACCAAAAATACACAGCATTACGTTTCCTAATTTAGATGTATTAAAGTTTGAATTTGCAGGAATTCAATTAAACAGAATTAGTTGGCAAGATTATTTAACCCAACAAAACCCAGTTGCAGCAGCATTAATGGCAAAAATGAATATTTCACCGCAAGAACGCCCGCAAGTAAAAGCAGAATGTTTGCGGCTATTAACTACTCTAAAATTAGACCCTGCACGAATGCAATTGATTTCTGGGTTTGTTGATACTTATTTAAATTTAAATGAAGTGGAAGAACAAACCTTTAAAGCAGTAATCAGTACAATGGGATTAGAAGCAAAGGAGGAATATATGGAAATTATCACAAGCTGGGAAAGAAAAGCTACTCAAAAGACATTAAAAACAGTAGTACTTAATTCGTTACGTGAGGGTTTATCAGTGGAAACAGTAGCACGAATCACAGGATTAACAGTAGAGCAAGTACAACAATTACAGCTAGAATTAGCAGATGTTTCTAAAGAAGAGTAAAAAGAATAAAGTTAGGCGATACCTGAGTTGGGTTGCGCTAACGCACTTGATTTCTGCTATTTTCTGTAAGTATTATAATTGCCTAGACGTGGAGCGGCTTGTCCTTAAACATGGCTCTCATATTTAATAACTCAAATTCCTGATGCCAAAAAGGACAAATCATAAGGAATTACTTAATACATCGGATGATTGCATAAAGTCCGCGAGCTTCTATCTGCACGTATTCGGAATTAAAGCCTGCCCTCAGTAAAATATGTCGTAGTTCGTCTACAGAAAAGAATCGAAAAACAATGCTAGGAAATGGCTTGAGAAAAGTAGTCGCAAACAATTTGCCACCACTACGCAACACTCGGTAAATGTTGTGAATTCCTTCTTCGGCATTAGGCCAGCAATGCATTGCGGCTCCAGCGTAAATTGCATCTATGGAATCTGATGCTAAAGGTAGTGCTTCAACATCGCCACGAATGACTATGATTTCAGAGGATGAAATGCCATCTAATTTCATTTGTTGTTGTAACTGTGACAGCATTGCCTCCGAATAATCTACAGCGAGGATTTGTTTGCACTTCCCTGTCAGTGCTAGGCGTCGCGCCATAATACCCGTGCCGCAACTAATATCTGCTACGATTCCAGGGTTTTCACCAAAGAATTGTGTACATTGGGCGAACTCTACATCAATACCACCAGGGTTACGCAGTCCTGCTGCCCAAATTGGTGGTAGGACGCGTTCATAAAAAAAAGAAATTATAGGAGAACGGAATAATTCTGTGCGTAAAGGTTTTGGTTGAATGGCATTGTCTTTTATCTGTTGGTGTGCGGCTTCTGGGGTTAAATCCATCAACGATGAAGGAGTTTTTTGGAGTTCCTTTTGGAAGTAATTGTGGCAAGTATCACAGTGCTGTGGTGTGGCGGCTAAAGATTGATGACAAAGAGGACAAGCGATCGCCTCTTGTAAAATAAACATAATTTTTCTAACTTAAATTTGATACAACAAAAACGCTGTAAGGGCGCACAGCTGTGCGCCCCTAGGATAATCAATCGGCTATGTTGCAATTAAGAAGCGTTTTGCAATTCACCTGTGCGGATTGAAATTTGCTGTGTCTGATTACCCCGTTGCACCTTGACTTGTAATACTTGACCAAGGCGACTGTCTTCCACAAGATTCTGTAATTGTTCAGCGCTGGTAATTGGTTTTCCATCGACTTGAACAATTATATCCCCCCGTCGAATACCCGCAGATGCGGCTGGAGAATTGGGAACAACTTGCATAACAAAAACACCATTAATTTCTGGTATCTGAATGGGAGAATTGGGATCGTTGTTATTTTGCTTGGCAAGTTCGGGTGTCAAGGTGACCATTTGCACACCTAAATAGGGGTGAGCAACTTTGCCATCTCTTTGCAGTGCAGAGGCTATGGCTTTGGCTTTATCAATGGGAATAGCAAAGCCAATACCCATTGCATCAGGACGAATGGCGGTGTTGATACCAATTACTTCCCCTCGTTCATTTAACAACGGCCCGCCAGAGTTACCGGGGTTAATGGCGGCGTCTGTTTGAATAAAGTCTAAGCGCTTGTCACTAATACCCACTTGGGCGCTGGAACGTTTGAGGGTGCTGACAATTCCCAAAGTAACAGTGTTATCAAATCCCAAAGGATTACCAACTGCGATCGCCCAGTCTCCCACTTGTACGTTACTCGAAGAACCAAGGGGCGCTACTGGTAAATTGTTACCTGCGTTAATCTTGACTACAGCTAAATCTGTAACTTCATCAATTCCTTGGACTTTGCCCTCAAAGGTGCGGCCATCTTTGAGCCGGACTGTTACCTTATCAGCTTTATCCACCACGTGAGCATTAGTCAAAACTAATCCACTCTTGTCAATAATGAAACCCGAACCCAAACCCCGCAGCTGTTCAGAAGGCATTTGTTGGGGTAAACCATCGCCAAAAAAGCGCCGGAAAAAGGGGTCTTGTAAAAATGGATCGATGCGGCGAGTAATTGTACGTTCAGTATCAATACGGACTACTGCTGTGCCCACACGATTAACTGCTGCCGTAACAAAGCTATTGCTACCGATGGCGGAAGTTGCTGGTGATTGTCGTTGGGCAATGATTTCTGGACTATCCACACTGGGAGCAATGGGGGCAGGTTCGGCTTGGGAGGGCAACACCTGTAATGTGCTGATTGTGAGTACAACTCCTAGCGCGATCGCTAATACATGAGTGCCGAACTGACGCATAGACCTGGGTAATTTGGGAAATCGCATAATCACAACCTAAACTTAGAGGCTCAATTGTTACTTAGTCGTAAAAAATCTATTTACAATTATTTTTACAAATTTATTGCTATTGTTGACCGTTGACGGTTCACAGTTAACGGTCAACAATCAACTACTTTTAGTTGTTGTTTATTTTTGGAGTTCTCTAATCAAATTAATGGAAAATTTACCCCAAAAGCTATTATGGGGATTTACACTTTACAAGTTCGGTTTTTACCCCAATACAGCTTAGATAAGCCTGTTTTTTCTTTCCCCTGTTTCCCGTTCCCTGTTCCCTCACCTTCACAGAGGATCTTTCTTAACCCAAGCGTATTGGTTTTTACCCAGGAATCTGCTCTTAGGAGCTGCAAAAAAGAAATGATTCCAGTTTTGAGGTTGACGGTTCACAGTCAACAGTCAACCGTCAACAATTAACAATCTTCTCTGAAATGGTGGCTCAATTAAAAATAAACTAACTGGGGAATAAAATTTCGTTGCGAGTGGCTGCACCTAGCTGGGGTAAAGAGTTGATGGCTGAGTGGGGAGTGAGGGCAGCAGGAACGCTTGCAGGTACTTGTAATTGTTGGACAACACGTTGCAAAAGTTGGTCTTGTTCAGTACGTAAACTCCAGACATTTGTACCACGGTTGATGATGGCAAACCAAACCAAACCGCGATCGCGGGTGGGCATGACTCCGGCTAAAGCGCTGACATCGCGGAGAGTGCCTGTTTTAATTACAGTAGCAGAGGGGAGGTGTCTAGAGTGGAGTGTGCCCCGGCGATCGAATCCAGACATGGGAAATAAATCAGCGAGATTTAGTTGATGGGCGCTTGCTTGCTGTTGAATAGCCATGAGCATAGAACAAGCAGCTCTTGGAGAAATGCGATTTTCTGTCCCCAGTCCAGAACCATTGATTAACTGAATTTCCGATTGCGGTACTCTGGCAAGATAAGCAGCAGTTGATTGTACTACAGCGGCTCCTCCCACTGACTCTGCCAACATCTCTGCCATTTCATTGTTGCTATAAACGTTCATTTCCTTAATCAATTGCTTTAGAGGTAACGAACGATGACGCACCAACAAAGTTTGTCGGGGGTTTGGTTGTGCTTCAAATTTCACAGCACCGGCAATTACGACTTTCGGCTTGGGCGTTCCCTTGGGCATGATGGAATATATGTAATTAGCGGGGCGACCCCAAGTGGCAGAATTGAGTGTTTGCTTGAGTATGAGACCCGCCAGCATCGGCTGACGTTGGAAATTCATGGCGAAATTGCCAGTAATGACCAAATTTCCTTTTACTTGCTTGATACCCATTTTATTGAGAGTATTACCAAGGGCGATGGCTTCTTCCCAAACAAACATCGGATCGCCGCCACCAGTAATTACCAAATCGCCTTGCACAACGCCATTTACCATTGGCCCAGTGACACTTACCAAAGTATCAAATTGGTGGTCTGGCCCCCAGGTTTTCAAAGAAACTAATGAAGTCGCAATTTTAGTTAAAGAAGCTGCCGGTAGAGGTGTTGTGCCTTGATGATTTGCCATCAGCATCGGCCCTGACTGCATCCAAATGCCCTGACTTTCAGCCAGATTTTGTCCTACCACCTTGGCTGTGATTAATTCCTTGAGATATGCCTGTACTGTAGTTGCCCCAGCTGGATTTGGATCGGGGGCGAGAACTAAGCCGGGGCTACTTTGCCAAGCCAATGCATCTAAGGCATCTAGAGGCTTGATGTGTACCCCAGCCATTTCTAGCCAAAGTGACACCAAACCAGAACCCAGTATTTCCAGCATATTTTATTCCTCTATGTCGGTTTTAGGATGTTAATGTATTATTTACTGTGCTAATATACACGTTTTTTTATCGCGTTCGGGATTGAGTCATCATAACTGGTGTTTTTTTCATGGGGAAGTAAGTTTAATTACTTGATTTTCGTTACACTTTTTACCAAAAAAAGACGAACTACAAGAGTCACGTCTCTTGAAAGCCAGTATAAAGTAGATAGAGCGAATTGCATTGCCATATTGAATCATTTTTTCGATTAATTTTCACAGTGATTTTTTTCTAGTTCTTTGAATTGCGATCGCCATTAATGAGAACAAGCTGCACCAATTAAAAAGCTGTGGGCATGATTGGGAATTTTTAGCGATCGTCTGCCCTCTGATTTAACTTTTCATTAGATATGTAAATTCATATTTTCAATGGGGATAACTTATACCATTTCTTTGTGAGCGTGCGCCAAATTTTCTTTCTTTGTGTCCTTCTCTGACGAGACGCTGCGCGAATGCGCCCTTTGCGGTTTGTTTTTCATATAGTTTGGCGCATCTTCATACAGAATTGGTATTAGCTATAAAATCACCAATTCGTTATTTTTTTAAAAACGATTTGGCGGTAAAATTAAAATCATTTATTCAGCCACAAATCATAAATAATTCAATGATATAATGCTTAATGTTTAATTTTGTTTTTATAATATTATATTAAAGTCAAAATAAATTGAAAGTACTAAATAAATCACGAAACTTTTGATAAAATAAAACAAATATAAAGGTAAGATTATAAAATAGGAGTCAGAATTCAGAATGGGCTATGCCCCGCTGCATTAACAGAATTCAGATTTACTTTTGATTGTTTAATCCTGAACCTTTTTATTTATTTTTACGGCGTTAAAAATATTGGCGTACGGGTGGAAAAATCCACCCATAAACCCTACTTTCTTTCTGGATGTGCTGCATCTTCCGGTGAAGGAGTACCCATCTGATTAATTATTGCAATCATCTGGTACAAGCGCCCTAAATCTCGTTGATTAAAGTACAAAATCAATCGGGGTAATTCAACAGTTTCATCTTGAGCTTCTTGGGGTAAAGCTTGACTTTTTTCAATTCTTCCTTGGATAATAATGTCGTTAAATTCAGTATTCAGTTGCTCGACTTGGGCATCTGATAAATCTGTTTTGAGACGAATGACTAATCGATCGCCAACGTAGCGGCTAGAATGGTAAACCTGGTAAAAACGGGTGATGGCATCACAAGCCACATCCAAGTTGTCTGTCACTGTGTAAAGGCTGGGATCGTCAGGACTGACAAGACCTTTATGAACCAATTGTTTATCAATATATTCGCTCCAAGAGCGCCAGTAATCACCACCGGGGTGGTCAATTAAAACCAAAGGTACGGGGCCAAATTTACCAGTTTGGCTTAATGTCATACATTCAAAAGCTTCATCTTGAGTACCAAAGCCCCCAGCAAACAAAGCCACAGCATCACTTTCTTTCAAAAGAAACAGCTTGCGGGTAAAGAAATATTTAAAGTGAATTAGCTTAGGATCGCCATCTATAAATGGGTTGGCTTCCTGTTCAAAGGGTAACTGAATATTCAAGCCAAAAGAATTTTCTCGTCCTGCACCTTCGTGACCCGCCTGCATGATTCCGCCGCCCCCGCCGGTCATCACCATAAATCCTAATTTAGTTACACAGCGAGCAAACTCCAGCGCCATTTGGTATTCTGGTGTATCTGTTGCGAGACGAGCAGAACCAAAAATGGTGACTTTACGAACATGTCGGTAATCATAAAACAGCTGGAAACCTCGCTCCATATCTGCCAGCGCAGCCGACAAGATTTTCCAATCAAGGCGCTCAATTTCAGTATCAGCAAGGCGAACAATAGTAGCAAGTGCTTGCTGAATAAATTGCCGATTTTTTAATGTCGGTAGACGAACGATTAATTCAGCGATATCCGCCTGTAAAGACTCTAACGTGTCGAACGACGCAGATGATATCATGAGAACTGCCGGAACAATGGCACTATATTTTACGTGAACGACTCACACTCTAGCAAGCGGGACATAGCCCTCTGTTGTCCAGTTAGCATTCTCAGAACCAGCTTTGAGGTAGTATTAGTGATAGTTCAAGGGAAGATGCCCATCTTTTGGCATTGGAAGTAGAAAAATCGAGTTTGCAACTCGAATGATGATGTTCCAACCTAACAATTTTAAGGCTTTTAACTCTAATTTCTTGTAGTGTTGGCCTCTCGCCCGCCCGTAACCAAAGGCGGGCAAGATGCTCACCCTACAAGATTGGATAATTTATTTGTTGGAAATCCCTAAGCGCTTTTTCATTCGCTTGGATTCGCATAATTACTGGTATTTAGAGTCTAGTCTAAAGTTTAGAGTTGATGGGCTGAACTACCCCATCCCTGAAGGGAGGGGGTTCCAACTTACTGCGTAAGTTTCGTTTACCCTAACTGGTTCCGACTCCTTACGAGCTATTGGATTACGGAAGATCCACTCTATCCCACAAAAGTAGGAGACCTTGAACTAGTCGCAGTCCTCGCAGATTATTTAATGTTCCGCATCATCAAGTCTTCCGCAAGGATTGTTCCATCCCAAACTAAGTAATTTAGTTGGTTGATAAAGTTTTTTCGGAACATTTTCTACTCAAATTGAGTAGAAACTTTGACCGATTTAGCAGCACTTTCAGCCGTCAGTCTCGGTCGAAACTTTATGCAACTTTTGTTGCTATGAATTATCATAACATGGGACAGCGAATGAATTCGCATTAGTGCAGCCCCCATAAATGGAATTTAGGGGCTACCCCGCCGCAGTTATTCCGGTGTATTAAGAATGACGAACCGCCGAGGCGCAGAGGACACAGAGGAAAAGAAATGGCGATCGCATTATCCGATTAATTTGGTATTGTGAACCAAAACACTTGTGTTGTGAACCAAAATACTTGTGTTGTTGACCAAAACACTTGTGTTGTGAACCAAAATACTTGTGTTGTTGACCAAAGCACTTGTGTTGTTGACCAAAGCACTTGTGTTGTTGACCAAAGCACTTGTGTTGTTGACCAAAACACTTGTGTTGTGAACCAAAACACTTGTCTTCTCAACTTGAAAATTCTTCTACGAGAATAACTAACTACAAATAACGCAAAGACTAAAAATTTCCCCGTGTCCCCAATACGGTTCGGACAAGCAGTATAAACTTCCCTTGTAGTCTGGGAAAAAGTCAAGGGTTAAGGGGATTTGGATGTATTTGAAACCTTTCCCTTTCTCCCTTCCCCTTTCCCCCTTCCCCTTTCCCCCTTCCCTCACCTCACTTCAACCCCAACTCTTCCTTCAACGCCTCTGGCACATTAACTGCTGTGTCTAATCCCCGTACGCTTTCCCACTGCTGCTTTTGACCCCAGGTCATTTGTTCCATGTTGGCGTCGCTGAGGTCAGCGCCTCCAAGAATGGCGCTACTGAGATTACTATGGCTCAGATTTGCACCATTGAGCATCGCACCACTGAGGTTACTGCCGCTGAGGTTGGCATTATTTAGGTTGGCATAGCTGAGGTCTGTGCCGAAAAGTATGGCGTCGGTGAGGTCTGCACCACTGAGGTCGGCGTCGTTGAGAATTACACCGCTGAGGTCGGCTTCGTTAAGAGTGACTCGACTCAGGTCTGTGCTGCTGAGGTCTGCACCTAAGAACATTGCACCGTCTAGTCTGGCGTTGTTCAGCTTAGCGCCGTTGAGTTTGGCATAACTGAGGTCGGCGGCGACGAGGATGGCACTGTTGAGGTTGGTACTGAAAAGAATTGTGTCGCTGAGGTTCGTACCGTTAAGGATGGCGTGACTCAAGTCAGCACCGCTGAGGTCACTACGGCAAAGGTCAGCATGGCTGAGGTTGGCGCTGCTGAGGTTGGCGTCACTCAAATTAGCACCAAAAAGGATGGCGTTACTAAGGTCAGTACAGTTGAGGTTGGTACTGCTGAGGTCGGCGCGGTTGAGGTCGGCGCTTTTCAAGTTGGCACGAGTGAGGTTAGCACTACTAAGGTCAGCGCGGCTGAAGTTAGCACCGCTGAGGTTAGCACCGCTGAGGTTAGCACCGCTGAGGTTGGCGCTGCTGAGGTCGGCACCGCTGAGGTTAGCACCACTGAGGTTGGCTGCGCTGAGGTTGGCATCACCAAGGTTTGCTGCGGTCAGGTTAGCACCGCAAAAGTTGACTCCTGTTAAGTTGGCATCCCCAAGGTAAGCACGGCTGAGGTTGGCGTTGCTAAAGTCTACCCCGGTGAGGTTAGCATCGCCGAGGTAAGCACCGATAAAGTTACCACTTTTGAGAAATTGCCCGATTATGGTGCTAAAGTTCCCAATTGCTAGGGCATCGCTGTAGTTAACAATTCGCAGTAGTTCGGATGTGAAAAAATTATCTGTGTCTGGTTGAGCTGAAGGATAAAAAATAATTTTTTGTTTGAGTCGGTCTTGTTCTTGGGCGTAGCGGTGTAACTCTAGTAGTAAAATCAGGACGTTTAGCCCTGTATATATATCTACCTGTCTGAGTCCGATCGCCACATTTTTTGCTGCCAACTGTAACATTTTTTTCTGAGGTAGGTTATCCTCTGGTGTGGCATCAATAAATTCTCCCTGACACCAACGACGATAAAAATCTTCTAACCGCCAAAAAAGTAGTTCTGGGTTGATTTTTCGATCTGTAACCACCAATGCCATCAGTTGGTTGACTATTTCAGGTTTCAGCGCCGCTTCACCCAGTAAATTGTAAATCTCTTCATGTAGTTGGCGATCGCTAACTGCAAAGCATAACCCAGCAAGTTCCCTACTCAATATCTTTTCGTCTATGTTAGAGTTCTCAGTTTTCCCTATTAATGTCCATTTTTGGATACTTTTTTGCAGTTTTTCACACAATAAATATTCAGGCAAATAATCTTGAACAAATTTAAGGCTTTCGTCTGGTTCTTTAATATTTTTTCTTAGAGGCAAAACTGCTTCGGTTTCCAAAGATGCAGTTTTTGACATCTGTTGTAACCTTGTACCCCTCACATAATTTATCAGCAGTTTCCAGACTTGAGATAAATATGTTGACATTTCTGTGTCCGTTGATACATTTAAAGTAATTGTTGCGATAATCCTGAACTAAGTTAGTTTTGTTCCCATGATGAAGATACTCGTATAAATATTTACTATTATATGCTTTCTAAATTTGTAGTGTGACTTGTCATAGGTATTGCTAGAAGGCGGTTTCAGCCTAAAACTGATACTGTTAATGTCAATAAATTGTCAAGTGAAAAATTATTTCAAAAATCACATAATTTTGCGGTCTTGACAAATTCGTTATATTTTTTTCCCACGATATTTACTGGTGTAATGTAAAAATAATACTTACTCTTTGTGAGAGACGCAATTATTAGGAAAAATACTACTGCAAAACAACACAAAAAATCGAAAAAATGACAATTAAAATTGAAGTCAAACTTTGCTGCTGGATATAAAGCAGGTATTGAATCAACACCACAAGGGCTGCGTACCTTTGCAAAAGTTAAAACTTAACGAAAGATAGTTATTGGGGATGAATGCAATGACCAGATTTGGCTTTTATGTGATTTTGTTACAAGGTTTGTTTTTAGGAATAGTAACGACTAATGCCAAGTCATTGGCTGTGAATAAAGTAAATTCGGAGTTATCTAGCGAACATCAGACAGTATTAACAAGTAAACAAAAGTCTCATCACCCTTCAAAGACCGAAACTTTTTCCAACAAAAACTCAAGCTTATCACTAAAAAATAGCAATAGCCGTCCCCAACAGAGACTAGCAGCAGGGCAAGTTTGGGTAGTTAATCAACATCAACAGGTAGAGCCTCAACCCTTTATGTGGGTAGTAAAAGACCTAAAAAAAATAACACAGCAACCATTTTTGCAAGTTATCAAACCATCACAAAAACCGAATTCTAAACCGAATTCTAGTACTAAACCAGAAGCAAAGGATGATTTACAAGCCTTTGATGAAGTAATCAAAGATACTGTAAAGCAGGGGGGATTGTTTACCCTTTATCAAAATAAAGAAAAGAATAAAATTTATTTAGAAATTAAACCAGAGCAACTAAATAAAAATTTTCTGGCTGCGGCAACCTTGGAATCGGGCATTGGCGAACGGGGTATTTACAGCGGGATGCCTTTGCAAGATTTTTTGTTTTATTTCCGGCAAGTGGATAATAATTTACAATTTGTGATTCGCAATGTCAATTTCCGGACTCGTGAGGGAGATCCGCAGGCGCGATCGCTTGCCCGTTCCTTTAGTGACTCTGTTCTCTACAATATTTCTATTAAAAGCATTCATCCGCAACGCAAAACCATTCTCATTGACCTGGGGGATTTGTTACTCACAGACTTAGCGGGATTATCTTCAAGTTTAGGAGTTCCAGGAACCACAGACCAATCATATTTCGGTAATTCTAAAGCTTTTCCCCAAAACATAGAAGTTGAATCTGTGTTAAATTTCTCCGGTGGTAGTGGTAAAGACAGTGAAGTGCCAAGCTTTGCCTCACTGGCTGATAACCGTGGTTTTACGTTACGCATCCACTACAGCCTCTCTCAACTTGCCGATAATAATTATCGCCCCCGCATTGCCGACGATCGCATCGGCTATTTTATCACCGCTTACCAAGATTTATCCAAAGACGATCGTGGCGATTCTTTCGTGCGTTACATCAATCGCTGGAACTTGGAAAAAGAAGACCCAAAAGCAGCAATTTCTCGTCCCAAAAAACCGATTGTCTTTTGGATTGATAACGCTGTACCCTTAGAATACCGCGATGCCATTAAAGAAGGCATCGTTATGTGGAACAAAGCCTTCCTCAAAGCCGGATTCAAGGACGCCATTGAAGCCCGCCAAATGCCAGATGATGCCACTTGGGATCCAGCAGATATTCGTTACAACACGATTCGCTGGATTAACACGGTAGACGGATACTTTGCAATGGGGCCATCGCGTGTTAATCCATTGACCGGAGAAATTTTAGATGCAGACATTATTGTAGATGCTAGTTTTGTGCGGGCACTCAAGAATGAATATCGCAAAATTATCCAACCCAACGAAGTACAAAATACACAAAATACCACTACTTTAACGGCATTGATGCAAAATCGTTTACTTTGCGCCAATGGTTTAAATGCCAAAGATCGGAATGTACCCCAGCAAAATCAAGGGTTTTTGCGTCATTTATCTAAAATGGCAGGGGAGTACGATTTGTGTTACGGCATGGAAGCAGCGAATCAATTTGCCTTTGGTTCCTTGGCAATGTCACTGTTGCCAGATACTACACCCAATCAAATCCAGGTGAAAGAATATATTAACCAATATTTGCGTTTAATCATCGCCCACGAAGTCGGACATACCCTTGGTTTACGCCATAACTTCCGTGGTAGTACCTTGCTACCACCAGAAGAAATGAATAATACAGAAATTACCAAAACTAAAGGTTTGACGACTTCGGTAATGGATTATATTCCCCCAAACATTGCCCCCCAAGGTACAAAACAGGGAGATTACTTTCCTAGTATGGTGGGGCCTTATGATGAATGGGCGATTAAGTACGGCTACATACCAATTCAGACATCAAATGCAATAGGAGAAAAGCAAGTTTTACAAGAAATTGCTGCACAATCTTACAAACCTGAATTGAGTTATTCCACCGACGAAGATGTGTATGACCTCGACCCAACTGCTGATGCCTGGGATAATAGCGGCAACGTGCTACTTTATTCTCAGTGGCAATTGAATAATTCCCGTGTTATGTGGGATCGTCTGGATAAACGTTTCCCTGTGGATGGAGATAGTTACAGCGATGTCAGCGAACGTTTTACTACAGTATTGGGTAACTATTTCCAGCAAATATACTACACCACAAAATACATCGGCGGGCAGTCTTTCTACCGCGTCCGCCCCAACGAAATCCCCTTGGAAGTTAGCCAACGCCGATTACCATTTGAACCAGTACCAGTAGATCAACAACGTCAGGCTTTAGAAACACTGCAAAAATATCTATTTGCCGAAGATGCCCTCAGCTTTTCCCCAGAACTACTGAATAAATTAGCACCTTCCCGTTGGCGACATTGGGGTAGTTATCCCCAAGTTGGTCGCTTGGATTATCCAATTCACGATTTAGTATTATTGTTGCAGGGTTCTGTGTTGCGAGATTTACTCTCTGGCGATCGCCTTTCGCGTCTCAAGGATATCGAACTTAAAAGTAAGCCAGAAAATGCATTGACTCTTCCAGAATTATTTGACACATTACAGTCAGGTATTTGGACGGAAGTCATCAAACCAAAAGGTAAACCAATGAAGATTGCTAGCTTGCGGCGAGGCTTGCAGAGAAAGTATTTAGACATTTTAAGCAATATGGTCTTGCGAAAAGAATACGTTCCAGAAGATGCTCGCACTTTGGCATGGTATAAACTCAAACAGTTGGATGAGAAACTCAAAGATGTTAATTCTGATGATGAATATACCAAAGCGCATATTCTAGAAACACGCGATCGCATTGAAAAAATCTTGAATGCGCCGTTACAAGGAAATTAAAAAAGTTAGGAGTTAGGAGTTAGGAGTTAGGAATTAGGAGTTAGGAGTTAATATTAAAA
>Ga0314811_100084_pt1 | contig 16844 bp, 17 predicted proteins | sample STEome_7_FD_202340 | JGI IMG/M metagenome (GOLD analysis project Ga0314811, IMG submission 202340) | Metatranscriptome of soil surface biofilm microbial communities from soil inoculated with nitrogen-fixing consortium DG1, State College... ...
CTTACGCAACGCTGATATTGTCATTGCGACGGAAACAGAGTGTAGGGAAGCAATCCCAGCGTCAGAAGGATTACTTTTCTAGGAGATGCTTGTCTGCGACACGCTGCGCGAACGCGTAGCTTGCTTCTGTGTAGGAGTACGCGATCGCTCCTAATGACAAAATTACCTTATTTTTGCGTAAGTCCTGAATAAATCAGAGTATGCGATTTAGATTGTTGACAACTATGCCTTTCTCAAACTTGGCTAAAAGTGTTTCTTGACAGCAGATATACTGATACCCACCATTTGGTAGCCATTAGACCTTCTTTACTTACACCTCATTCCCAACAGGAAGGGTTTCTTCAAAAGTTAAGTACAAGTATATGAAATCTGTATGAGATTTATTAGTTTCATTTTTGAACACAAAGGACTACATTGAAATATAGTTAACCCCAGTTGGGAGAGTAACTTTTACTATACTCAACACTTCTTTCCAGACACTCATCACAGTTTCAGTGAGTATGCTCAATATTGAAGAGAATTTTCCTTGAGATTACACAATATATTCCAATATTAGGTTAATTTAACCTATGAAAAATACTTCTAAAAGCCTCCAAAAGTTAAATGAGGACGGCTTTGATATGCCCAATGGGTTGATGAGCTGTAACTTCAATGCCGAAAGTGTTAGGCAAGCGCCCCAATGTGATATCTACGATGGGCTATGCCTACGTACATATAGAAATTTGGCACTTGTGGGAACAATATCAAGATTATCAGTCGCTGTCTTCAGTGGATGGGAGGCAATGTTAATGATGCCATCGAACAGTGACATCTGAATGGGAAGTAGCGATCGCAACCCCAAATATTGTTGATGAAATTAATTATAAAGTAACCGCTATATGTCTAAAAACCTTGCCACACTCTTGGTACAGTTCTCCCAATCCTCTGTGGTGGAGATGAATGGTTGCTTACTCTTAGATGAAAAACCAATTAAACAAGCTCAGAAACTCAAAACATTAAGTAAGTACATGCAGCAGTATCCCCAAGGATGGAAAAAACGGCTCGAATTAGCTAAGTTGTTTTATGCAATGGGCCAATGGGAGCAAGCTATTGAGGAATATCAGCAAGTGATTGAACGACAACCCCAATTGCTTGACGCGCGGCTACAACTAGCAAAAATCTTGCATCTCACAGGACGACAGACAGAGGCAATAGAAGTTTATGAAAACATGTTGCCCTTGTCGCATCATGAAGCAAATCGGCAGCACATAAGTGGATTGATTGAAGCTTGCAAAGGTAACAACCAAAAGGCAATTAAAGCTCTTGAATCTGCTGCTTTCTTGGAACCTGACAAAGTAGTTCACTGGCTTGCTTTAGGACAGGTACATATGGCAATGGAAAATACTGTTGCAGCTTTGCAAGCCTTTGATGCAGTGTTGTCCATCGATCCAGATGATATCATTGCTTTGATTCTCAGCTATGACGCTTTAATAGCGTTGGGGAACGTTCAAGCAGCTGGGCAAAAATTGAGCAAAGTTATAGAGTTAGCTCCTAATGATTTCCAAGTACTTCAACGACAGTTGGAGGAGCGTTGTCGCATGAGATTGGTATTAGGCGAACAAGGCAAGCAGACAAAAAAGATGATCGGCTCTGCTCTGCAACAAGCGCCAAATGCACCCGAATTTCACAAATTCTTGGCATACTATCACATATTTCGAGGAGATTGGGCACAAGGGGTAGCAGTATTAGCACAATTTACTGAGAAGCACCCCAATAATCCTACTGGTTGGTATTATTATGGGCGGTGTTTGGCCGACACAGGCGAAAACAAACCAGCTGCCGAGGCGATTTTGAAGGCTTATCATTTGTATCCCAATGATTGTGAAATCTATCGAGCGTTGTGCGATATTTTGCCTGCTGCGGGGAAATTAAATGAACTGTATCCCTTAGCAGAAGAGATGCTGCGGCGTTTTCCCGAACGCTGGAGTGCTTGGGCTACAGCAGGGCGAGTGCTGGTGGAAAGCTTCAAAGAAATTGAGTGGGGGTGTAGTGTCTGTGCTAGAGCAACACAACTTCAACCCCAATTACCTGATGCTTGGTTTTGTTATGGACGAGTTTTGGCGTTGGCTGGAAAACACCAAGAAGCGGTAGAGGCGTTAGTACAAGGATGGCAGTTTTTACCAGAAAAAGGAGCTTATCTACAATCTCTACCTGGACTAGTTTGGCTTGGGGAGAGTTATCGAGTGTTAGGAAATAATGCCGTCAGTCGGCGTTATTGGCAAGAAACTTGCCTGCAAGCCCAAAAAATAATGGAATTCGATCCAGCTACGGCTTTTTATTGGCAAGCAAGAGCCTTAGAGCAATTGAAAGACGAATTAGGGGCTATCGAAGCTTATCGAAACGCCCTGAGTCAGCAGTTGCTTTACCCTGCCCACGGAGAAGTTAAAAACGCTCTAAAATGGTTACAAAGTATGTTACAAAACGGTTCTCGTGCTTAAAGTTTGTTTGATAGCTTGACTCAAATTCAGCAAAAAAAGCTTTGAACTCGAAAAATTCCAAAATTGACCTTGGCGATCGCTTTAGTTACTACAAAACACTTACCATCAATTTCCCCAGTTCGATAAGATGGGCATAGGCTCAACCAAAATACCATCGTTATGGTAAAAACACCTCCACAGCATTGGACAATTCCCTTGTTGGAAAATGGCGACAAACTCACACGTTATGAATTCGAGCGGCGCTACAACGCCACGCCTAACTTGAAAAAAGCGGAATTGATAGAGGGAATTGTCTATATTATGCCTGCTGCTTTGCGTTTTAGAAGTCACGGTCAACCACATGGTTGGATTCTCACATGGCTAGGTACTTATGAAGTTGCTACCTCAGGTGTAAGTTTGGGAGTTGAACCCACAGTGCGCCTAGACTTAGATAACGAACCTCAACCAGACGCAGTTCTCCTGATCAATCCAAAAGCAGGTGGTCAAGCAAAGCTGAGTGAAGATGATTATATTGAAGGCGCACCAGAGCTAATTGTCGAAATTGCTGCCAGTAGCGTTGCCATTGACCTCCATGCCAAAAAACAAGCCTATCGCCGCAATGGAGTCAAAGAATACATCGTTTGGCAAGTACTTGATGAAAAATTGAGTTGGTTTTATTTGGAACAGGGTGAGTATCTAGAGTTAGCGACTGATAGCAGTGGAATTTTGCGAAGTCGGGTTTTTCCAGGGTTGTGGTTAGCGGTTGCAGAGTTGTTAGCAGGGAATATGCAGTCTGTGTTAACTATTTTACAAACAGGCTTGCAATCTCCCGAACACGCGGAATTTGTACAGCAATTAGTAGATTTAGACTGAAGCGATCGCCTTTACTCGATGATTTAGCATACATGGCTACAAAAGCCTTGACTTTGGGGGTAGCTGACTCTACAGCACCATAGACCATATTGACAGTAACTTTAACTTAAACTTTTTCAACATAAGCACACAACACTAGTTATAATTTCCTATAAGTTGAAAAAACTCTTAAGATTTAGCGTGATTATTACGCTTCTCTCACACCGACTAGCTGACAACCACATTAGGAGGACTATCTATGGCGCTTGTACCATTGCGGCTGCTGTTGGATCACGCGGCTGAGAACGGTTACGGCATCCCAGCTTTCAACGTTAACAATTTGGAACAGATTCAAGCGATCCTGAAGGCTGCTGTAGATACAGATAGCCCCGTGATTTTGCAAGCTTCTCGTGGCGCTCGTGCTTATGCTGGAGAAAACTTCCTGCGTCACCTGATTTTGGCCGCGGTAGAAACCTATCCCCAAATTCCCATCGTCATGCACCAAGATCATGGGAATGCTCCTTCTACCTGCTACTCAGCAATTAAGAACAACTTCACCAGCGTGATGATGGATGGTTCTTTGGAAGCTGATGCCAAGACCCCTGCTAGCTATGAATACAACGTCAATGTGACTCGCGAAGTTGTAAATGTAGCGCATTCTTTGGGCGTCAGCGTCGAAGGCGAACTCGGTTGCTTGGGTTCTCTAGAAACTGGTGCTGGTGAAGCTGAAGATGGTCATGGTTTTGAGGGTACACTCGACCACTCCCAACTGCTAACCGACCCCGACCAAGCTGTTGACTTCGTAGAGCAAACCCAAGTAGATGCTTTGGCAGTTGCCATCGGCACTAGCCACGGTGCTTACAAGTTTACCCGCAAGCCGACTGGAGAAATCTTAGCAATCAGCCGCATTGAAGAAATTCACCGTCGTCTGCCTAACACTCACCTAGTAATGCACGGTTCTTCTTCCGTACCTGAAGATTTAATCGCTTTGATTAATGAGTACGGTGGTGCTATTCCTGAAACCTACGGTGTACCTGTAGAAGAAATCCAAAAAGGTATCAAGAGCGGTGTTCGTAAAGTGAACATCGACACCGACAACCGTTTGGCAATTACCGCCGCTGTGCGCGAAGCTTTAGCTAAAGCTCCTAAGGAATTTGACCCCCGTCACTTCCTCAAGCCTTCTATCAAATACATGCAAAAAGTTTGTGCCGAACGCTATGAGCAATTTGGCACAGCTGGTAATGCTAGCAAGATTAAGCAGATTTCTCTGGATGATTTTGCAACTAAGTATGCCAAGGGTGAACTTAAAGTGATCACCAAAGCAGCTGCCAAAGTTTAATAATTAAAGAAACTGGGGATTGGGGACTAGGGACTGGATTAAGATAGCCATTTACTAGAATCTTCCTAATTCTCAATTTCTTTCATTGATAAATAGGAGCAAAAGTATTTCTATGCTCCTAAAAAAATGAGAATTTTAATATTGAAATAAATAAACTGGGTGCATTAAGCTCACCCAGTTTTTTTGTTTGATTCATGAAAATTGGGTATGAGGCATTGGGCATTGGGCATTGGGAAAGGGAAAGGGGAAAGGGGTAAGGGGGAAAGGTTAAATTTATCCCTTTACCCTTTACCCTTTACCCTTTAACCTTTTCCCCTGCCTCCTCTGCTCCCCCTACCTCTTCTGCCCCTCTGCCCCTCATCCCCTGCCCCTAAAACACCCGATGCTGCAAAGAGGGCATTTGACGACGGACTTGTTCGAGTCTGGTGGGTTTGATTTCAGCGATCGCAATTCCCGGTTTTTCGCCAGCATCCGCTAAAATTACTCCCCAAGGGTCGATAATCACGGCGTGTCCGTGGGTTTGGCGGCGGCTGTAATTGTTGCCTGTTTGAGCGGGAGCAATGACGTAAGCAGTATTTTCGATGGCTCTTGCTTGTAATAATACTTGCCAGTGGTCTTTTCCAGTGAAGGCGGTGAAGGCAGCGGGAACAAACAACACATCGGCTCCCTTATCTGCTAAATGACGATACAGTTCTGGGAAGCGCACATCATAACAAATAGAAAGTCCTAAATTACCAAGTTTTTCTGAAAAATAAACTGGGGGTAGTTGCCTACCAGCCAAAACAGTATTGGATTCGCGATAGGTGTTACCGTCGGGGACATCCACATCAAATAAGTGTACTTTGTAGTAGCGGGCAAGTTCTTGGCCGCTTGGGTCAATGAGTAGAGTAGTATTGTGGACTTTGCCTGTATTATCTACCGGAAGTGGAAAGCTGCCGCCCAAGATGGTAATTTGAAAACGCTGAGCCATTTTTTTCAAGAATTTTTCACTTTCAATAGCGATGGCATCTCCTTGGGCAAGTCTGTCTTTTTCTTCTCCCATAAAAGAAAAGTTTTCTGGTAAACCTACCAATTCAGCACCTTGACGCACGGCAAGATCTATTAATTCTTCTGCCTGTGCCAAATTTTTTTGCAGATCCGGCACACTGGTTAATTGAATAGCGGCGGCTAAATAAGACTTCATAGATTCAACAACGAATAGTTGATTTATGGAAAATAGATTATCAAAATATATCGCTACTTCAGCATCTGTGAAACTTAATTAAAAATCGATGACTTGTTGCTTTTCTTGAACAAACTTATTATTCCCATCGCTTATTTTAATCTTCCTCTGGCTTCTGGCAAACTCAGCAGGATTGCGATTAATTTGTGAGCAAACCTTAATAATAGCTAGCTGTTGTGGATATTTCGATTCTGGTTCAGACATTTATTGCTGTGTTTGTCTTGGCAGATGCTGTGGGCAATATACCGATTGTTTTAGTTTTAACCAAGGGCATGATGCCAGAAGAAAGAAATAAGGTGATAGATAAAGCAATTATCGTTGCGATCGCAGTTCTTTTGTTGTTTGCTTTTGCTGGACAAATAATTTTGAATTATCTAGAAATCAGTATCGGCTCTTTACCAGTAACAGGAGGACTATTGTTACTGTTAATTGCTTTACAAATGCTCCAAGGAGAATTAAGTAGACCGATTATTGAAGAAGGACGGGATATCGCAATTACTCCACTAGCAGTTCGCCAAGTGAACTTGGCTCTTTAAAGGGGAAAGGCGAAAGGTTTTAAATCCCTTACCCTTTACCCAGACCTTACCCAGCATTTTTAGGTGTTGTTTTTCAGCTAGCAAACTCCTGAGAATATTAAAACATGCTTAAATTACCTAAAAATATAAACAAGTTTGAAAGACTAGGAATTTTAGTCTTTCAAACTTGTTTGCAAAAATTAACTTAAAGTTACAACAACATATATAACTCAGGAGGATTTTTTTGCCAATTGAGTTTCAAAGATACTTTTCAAGAGTGGTAGCTAATGTAGTTTTAGGCACAGCGCCAACCACCATATCCACTTTTTGTCCACCCTTAAAAATCATTAATGTTGGAATACTGCGGATGCCGTACTGACTAGCAACATTAGGATTTTCATCCGTGTTGACTTTGACAACTTTGATTTGACCTTTGTACTGTTCAGAGATTTCATCGACAACAGGAGCTACCATACGGCATGGTCCGCACCACGGTGCCCAAAAGTCAACTAAAACGGGTACATCGCTGTCGAGAACTTCTTGCTTAAAAGTAGAATCTGTAACTTGTGCGGCTGCTGACATGCCTAAAACCTTCGCCAAATATATCTGAGCTTCGTGAAAATTCTACCATAGCAAAAACATTGCTTCGGAGTAGAGGATGTACATTTGCAAAGAAGCTTTAGAATTTATTCATAAACATAAGGAACCGCCCGAACAGTAGTCCGGGCGGAGTGTGGTGTGAGGAGTGAACGGAAACATGCGTCTCCGCTATCTCTATTGTAGGCGACAGATAGGATTTTTCCAGGAATTGTTTAGGGGCCTGGAAAAATTTCTTTAATAATTTGTTGGGGATTAGGAGTTAGGAGTTAGGAGTTAGGGGTTAGGAGTTAGGAGTTATTCTCCCCCTGCTCACACTCCCTTATCTCACCATCTCCCCATCTCACCATCTCCCCATCTCCCCATCTCCCCATCTCCCCACGCCCCATACCCCGATCCTATTTCCCCATTCCTAATTGCTGAGCTTTTTGGTAAACTTTGCCTTCGGTTAATAGGGAGGGAGCAATCACAACTTCTACTTGCTGCATTTCTTTGATATTTTTCGCTCCTAAGGTGCCCATGCTTGTCTTTAAGGCTCCTAAAAGGTTGTGAGTGCCATCATCTAGCACTGCTGGGCCAATGAGTATTTGCTCTAGGCTGCCAGTGGTGGCAACGCGAATGCGAGTGCCACGTGGTAAGACTGGGCTGGGAGTTGCCATGCCCCAATGATAACCCCGTCCTGGGGCTTCGGCGGCTCTGGCAAAGGGTGAGCCAATCATCACACCATCAGCACCACAGGCGATACATTTACAAATGTCGCCACCGGTGATTAAACCACCATCAGCAATGACGGGGATATAGTTACCAGTTTCCTTGTAATAATCATCTCGTGCCGCAGCACAATCAGCGATCGCAGTGGCTTGTGGCACACCCACACCCAACACTCCACGAGATGTACAAGCCGCACCAGGGCCAATTCCCACTAGTACCCCAGCGGCTCCAGCTTTTAACAAATTTAAAGTGACTTCGTAAGTTACACAATTCCCCAACACCACGGGAATAGGCATTGAACGACAAAATTCTGCTAAATCAAGTGGTATTAACGACTCTGGTGACAAATGCGCTGTAGAAACCACTGTAGCCTGGACAAAAAATAAATCTGCCCCAGCTTTTGCCACTGCCTCACCATATTTGCTGGCTCCGGCTGGAGTTGCACTCACAGCAGCAATGCCACCTTGTTGTTTAATTTCCTGAATACGTTTTTCTATTAATTCCGGTTTTATTGGTTCGGCATAGAGTTCTTGCATCAGGGTAACGAATTCATCTTTTCCCACGGAGGCAATACGATCTAATATTGGGTTTGGGTCAGGATAGCGAGTTTGAATGCCTTCTAAGTTGAGGACACCTAATGCTCCTAACTGCGACAAACGCACAGCCATACCAACATCTACTACGCCATCCATTGCACTAGCAATTATTGGGATTTCTCGCTCAATATTGCCAATACGCCATTTAGTATCTGCCAAACTGGGGTCTAGTGTTCTGTTACCGGGGACTAGAGCAATTTCATCTATTCCGTAAGCTCTGCGAGCTGTTTTTCCCCGCCCAAGTTGAATTTCCACGCTTTAACTTTTCTCAAATCTGTTTAAGCTAGGGTATCAAATTGTGGGGAAAGTTGGGGCGTTTTTTTCCCGAATTATATTTAGTGTTTCCTTTTAGCTGCATCGACACCAGTGTAACCAGTTGCTAACCAAAGTATGGCTCTTGCACCATCTCGAATGGATTTTTCAATAGATTCAGGAGGACTTTCTGAGGGAACTGGCACTGGTTTTAAATAAATACCACGGCTACCTAAAATAATTTCGCCGATGACGCAAGCCCTACGCATATGAAAGTCAGAAGTAATCAAATAAACACTCTTGATCCCACGAGCTTGCAAATCATCTACCAAAGTTGTAAAATTGGTAACTGTATCCACTGCTTCATAGTCCAAGTGTAAGCGTTTAGGATCGACACCAGCTTTGCTAAATACTCGTTGTGTATACTTTGCTGGGCTACCTCCTGTAATCCAGATTGGGATGTCTGGATGCTTACGGACAAATTCTGCGGTAAACTTTTCTCGCTCTAAACGTCTCGTTGAACCACCCAAAACTATAACGGCTTGCGGCTGTACAAATAGGTTTTGTACTTCTTTGTATCCCCACCACATCACTAGCGGCAGGACAAAAGCCATAAATTTCAAAGATTTACCTGTAAAGAGTAGCTTATTCAAGGCTCGATAACTTAATTTAGTGAGTCGAAAATTTTCTCTAACTAAAAAACAAAAATAGTAGAGTGGCAACCTCCCCAAATAACCCGCCCAAACTAAAATTTAGGCTATTTTTTGTGTTGCGATGCGCTTAATCGCGCTTTGCTTCGAGATATTCCTCTAATTGATGGATTATCCTAACCTGTATCTGCCGATCCATCAAAGGGTTGCAACCACTTTATATATCAATAAAGAAAATTAGACATCTCCAATATTAATTCTGCGTTGCCCGAAATCCTTCGTAGGGCGTAGGCTTTACCATTGGTGTCAACTTGACGTAAAACCCTTGTAATGACGTTAGAGCAAACTTACTCAATTACTAACTAATCCACAGTCACCCCACCCCGGTTTTGTCTAAAGCCAAAACCTCCCCTCCCCGCCTGCGGGGAGGGGATTGAGGGGTGGGGTAAAATGGCTGTGAGACAAGCGTTTAAGCTTAAGTTGACACCAATGAACAACCGTTCGCCCCTACAACGTGGTTTATTTACCTGAAAATTGCTGTAAAATCATGTGTTGCGATGTGCTGACAATGCACCCTACTAAGGAAGTTTGAAATGTTCATCGACACCACTCGCCGAATGCCCGAAACCCTATATTTTTCGTTAAGTGGTGTCGATGCTTTGCAGGGCAAGGATTTGAGCTATGTATTTTACTTAATTTTCCACCAGTTATATAATCTTTTTCAGAGTGGTGTCGATTTAGCTGCTAAAACCCTGACTGGGCAAAGCCTCCTGAACGAACTCTTTACCGATCGCTTAAAATCGGAATGAATGGAAACGCTTTTGTATGCAAAACATCAAAGTCGAATCCCCACTTTACCGATCGCTTAAAATCGGAATGAATGGAAACCCTGTTACTATGCGATAGTAGGAGTTTTTATCACCAGAGCTTTACCGATCGCTTTAAATCGGAATTAATGGAAACGCGTAATCAAACAACGGCACCTTGTTCTCTACCCGTATCCTTTATCGATCGCTTGAAATCGGAATGAATGGAAACCCATGAAAAAGAGAAATCCTCGACTTTTTTAAAAGAGTCGGGGATTTTTTTAACGGATGATTTAAAACAGCTACTTTCTCAATTTTTTATTGCAAGAAATAATCAGTATTTATCAGTAATTTTTTCAAGAATTTTATCTAAACTTGATATTTTAAAGAAATTGAATCAGTAAAAGCCGTAATTGCTTTCTCTAAAGCAAGTTTGACTTTCTCAAAACAAGCTTTTACTTTCTCATTTTGGTGTTTTCCGCAAGCAAAAGCAGGTTTTACTTTCTCATTTTGGTGTTTTCCGCAAGCAAAAGTAGGTTTTGCTTTCTCATTGTGGTGTTTTTTGCAACTCAAATAAACTTTGACTTTTTCAAAAGAAGCTTTTGCTTTATCATTCATGATATGAGGGGCTTCAAAGTAAAAAAATATTCCACGAAAGAGTGTTAACTGTCAACAGTCAACAGTTAACACTCAACGCAACCCGAATAATTAATTTTTTGGAATTCCCTAAACACTTATTGCTGTGGAACCCAAGTACCATGAAATCCATAGGGTACGCGCTGGGGAATTATCACCCGCGCTACAGGTTCAGCAGTTATATCTTGGGCGTTCAGCACTAGGAATTCTGAAGTATCAGAATTTTCATCGTGGAGGAAAGTCACCAGCCAACCATCATCCTCAGCGCTTGCACTTGGGCGGGGTGCAAACACGGCTTCACCACCGTAGCGTCCTTTTCCGTATTGGTGAATTTGGGACTTGCCACTGCTGAGGTCGTATTTGATGATACCTTCAAATAAAGGTAAAGGACTGTTAGCCATTTTGTTAGTGTAGCCATACCGGGTTTGTCGCCCCAACAGGTTTTCGTTGACGCGGGGAAATTCTGAGGCTACGTCATCTAACATTTCTTCGCGCACTGTGCTGGTGCTGAGGTTAAATCGCCAGCGATACAGGCGAGGAATGTTTGCTTCTGGGTCTTGTTGGGAATCATCAGCAATCAACACTGTGGTGGAACTCATACGGCAAGCAATCAGCACTACTTCGTCTTTGTCTTCGTAGGCGTTGAGGGTATGGAAGACGTAGCAAGCAGGACTTTCAAACCAGCGGATATTACTGTTGTCACCGTGACGTGGTAGAATGCCAAAACGACTGGGGCGATCGCTCTCAAACATAAATGCTGGTTCTCCACGTTGCGATCGCTCTGGGTTGAAAGTCATGGGCAAATCCATGAAAATCGTGTAATTTTCTGTAATGGCGAAGTCGTGCATCATCACCCCTATGGGCAGATCGATTGGCACTGTCCATAGCAGTTCTCCTGCTGCGGAAACTACACTATATTGCAGGTATGGTGGTGGAAACAGAGAGTAGCCAAAGAAGATCATTTCGCCCGTCACTGGGTCTACTTTCGGATGGGCAGTAAAGCGGGAAATTAGTTTGCCATCATAAGTGTATTCGCCAATGGTTTCTAATTCGGGAAGCTTGATGGCGTGAGGACTACCGCCTTCATTCAGTGCCAACATTTGTCCGGCGTGCCACACTAAGGCGGTGTTAGCTGTATTTTTACGGAGGCCATAGGGATTATCCATTTGTGGTGGTTCTAATAACCCAGTCCAGATAGCCTTACCCGCTTCTTTTTCTATTTTCCATCCTCTTGTTTGGATGTAGCGATTAGTATAAGTTGCTACGCCGTTGCTAATTTGTAGGCCATGCAACATACCATCTCCATCAAACCAGTGATATTGACCGATTGGCGACCATTGCGGGTTAGGGCCATTGCGGACAAACATCCCGGATAATTCAGGGGGTAGTTCGCCAATAACTGACAATTTGTCAGCGATGATTTCTTCGCGGATTGGGGCAAAATTGCCATCGAGATAGGGATTAACTGCTATTGTTGTCATTCTTTTGATTGATGAGAGTTAGAAAATTTGATATTGTGATTGATGTGGATCTTGCTGACTAATGACTTTAATTGCTGTCTTCAGCCAATCAATATAAGTCTGTTCTCTACTAATCACCAACTCCAGCACCAGCCTTTGCATTACTTCTTCACGGCTAGCAGACTCATCACCCAGTACTGGTAAATCAATATTTTCACATTTGGCAAGCTTTTCATTGCGAGCGGCTAATTGCTGCTCTAATAGATGAATAATCATTTCATTAGGCAATAAATCCGCAAAGTGTAACTGAACCAGCAATGGTTCGCGTAAAATCGCTAAGGGTTGGTGAGTGCCAAGCCATCTGACTAATTCAGCTTTCCCTGATTCGGTGATGGTGTAGACTTTGCGATTAGGGCGATCGTGTTGAATCTCAATGGTACAGGTAATACAGCCTTGTTCAACTAGCTTTTCCAGGGTTCTGTAAATTTGTGCTTGGTCTGCTGGCCACAAATGACCGATGCATTGGTCGAAGCAGGTTGTTTTCAGGTCATAGCCCGTCATTGCTTGCTGCTGAAGAAGACCCAGAATTGTATGTGCTAGGGACATGAAAACGGTTTTTCCATAATTACTGTTTACTCGATAGTTCTGTCTATATACTTGCTATATTTTTATGCTAATATATGATTAATCAAATATGAGAAATGACCGCTATAAAAAGATGTGTTAACTATAGTGCGTCCTAGTAAAAAAATCGACACAGCAGTTGTAGGCTAATTTAGGGCATAAACTAATGCTAAAACCCTAACATCAACAGACTTTCCAATCTATTGCTTGTTACCTGCTATGGATGAACTTTAGTTGACATAGCGCAAGCCTTGGTGGTCAGGACATCAACAGACAATCGAACTTAGACAAAAACCAAAAAAACAGAATGGCAAAAGCCGCCACTCTCAACTTTTCCAAACAAAGACTTTTCACCCAGTCACCAGTCCCTTGCTATAAATACCAAAGCAGAAATTATTCAAGTTATTAAAGACTGTCGTTACGAGAGGATGGTAACATTGACTTCCAACACACTTCTACAAAGAATCCGTCAACATCAATACCTGCGCGATTTGCGAAACAAGTTATTGTACCTTCACAAAATGTTGCTGGAGACAGAACGCATCGCCTACGAACAGGTTAGTGGACGGGTATCAAATACACAACTTCTGCAACTAGTCATCGGTCACGAACAATTTGCTTGGTTACATCGAATTTCTGAAATTGTTGTGCAAATTGATGAAATGCTGACAGCAGATGAACCAATACCCCTGGATTATTTGCAAAATTTAACTGCTGATATCCGCAATTTGATTGTGCCTTTAGAGACAGGCAATACTTTTGAAAGAAAGTATTATAACGCCCTCCAGCGCGAACCCGCTGCTGTGCTAGCACATGCGGAGATTTCAAAGCTTCTCATGTCTAATGTTGAATAGTAAGCTGTTGACGGTTGACGGTTGACGGTAAATAAGAAGGGTGTGGGGTGTCGTTGAAATTAGTTTTCTTGACATATTAACCCCTACACCCTTTTTTACATAGGTTTTTTATGAAAAATTGCTGAATTCTGTATTCTGAATTCTGAATTCTGTATTCTGTATTCTTCATAAACAGCCAACTACCATGCCAGCAAGTAAGATAAAACCAATCCACACGTTTTGTCGGAACATCTCACCATAAGCAGGGTTAGGTAAGTTTTGGTCTCTTAATCGAAGACATTGCCAAATCCAGCCGATGGTGGCTAGGGCGAGAGTAATCCAGAAAGGTAGGTGGAGGTTGATGACTAAGCCTAACCAAGCTAATAACAAGATTGTGCCCGCAAAAAAAACTCCAATAGCCAAAGGGGCATAATCGCCAAAAAATAGAGCGCTAGAATTAACACCAATGCGGCGATCGTCTTCTCTATCGCTCATGGCATAAACTGTATCAAATCCCAACGTCCACAATACAGTTGCGCCCCAAAGTAACCAAGTAGGCTGGGAGATATTGTGGGTTACCGCACTCCAGCTAATTAACACCGCAAAACCCCAGGCGATGGAAAGTATTAGTTGTGGTACGGGAAACACTCGCTTTGCCCCTGGATAAAGTAGAATTACTGGCACTGCTGCTACAGATAGCCAAAAACTCAAGGGGTTAAGATAAAAAGCTAGAACTGCTGCACAAGCCATCGCCACAATAGCAACAACAATCCCAACTTTCACTGATAATGCACGGGAAGCCAGGGGGCGATCGCGTGTTCTTTCCACTTCTGGATCGATATCTCTATCCCACAAATCATTGACAACACACCCAGCCGCACTTGTGGCTAGAGTACCCAATACAATCACCCCAACCAAAGGTAAAGGCGGTTTCCCCGCAGCTGCCAAAAATACAGCCCACAGGGCAGGAATCATCAATATTAATCGTCCTTCAGGTTTATGCCAGCGCAAAAGGCGGATAATTACAAGCCAAACAGGGTTTTCGTTGCTTTGTGGTGTCGTTAACATAACTATTGGGCGTGGGGCTTGGGGCATGGGGAGATGGGGAGATGGGGAGATGAATTTTTCCCCTCTGCTCCTGGAGCCTCTTGTGCGCCATCCCCAATGCCCTAATTCATACATCTTTACATCTATAGAATAACGTTATTTGTTATTTGTAAAAACATAACTAGAAGTGGCAACTTTAAAGTCCTTTAAGTAGTCACTGAAATTGTAACCAGTAGGGTGAATATACTTAGCTCAGTTTATCTTGACCAAACTGAGTAATTCATTGCTGAGTGAGTAATTTCACTTGTTTACTCCAAACTCGGAACTGAATTTGAGCAAGTGTGTTGTAATAAATACCAGTGCAAGCTACCCCGACATGCCACCGTTTGCCATCATTAATACAGAGAGAAAACTAGATGCAGAATTTAGTTTCGGCTAGCTGGGAGAGTGTTCCAACTCAACCAGTTGACCAACACCCGATTATTGCTGCCATAGACTTGGGGACAAATTCTCTACACATGGTAGTGGTAAGAATCGATCCCACACTACCGGCTTTCAGCATTATTGCCAGAGAAAAGGAAACCGTCAGATTAGGCGATCGCAATCTTGCCACAGGGGAACTTAAACCGGAGATCGTTAGAAAGGCGATCGCTGCTTTAGGACGCTTCCAAGAAGTTGCTAAAACAATGAATGCCGAAACAATCATTGCTGTGGCCACTAGTGCTGTGCGCGAAGCCCCCAATGGTAAAGATTTCTTGCACGCCATAGAAGCAGAGTTGGGTTTAAGCGTTGACTTGATTTCTGGTCAAGAAGAAGCGCGACGAATTTACCTTGGTGTACTGTCGGGGATGGAATTTCACAACCAACCCCACATAATTATTGATATTGGTGGCGGTTCCACTGAGTTAATTTTAGGGGACAGTCACGAACCCCGTACCCTCACTAGTACCAAAGTGGGTGCAGTGCGACTGACTGGTGAGTTAATTACCACCGATCCCATTAGCAACGCTGAATTTCAATATCTCCAGGCTTACGCACGGGGAATGTTGGAACGTTCTGTAGAAGAAGTACAAGCAAATCTGGAGTTGGGAGAATCTGTGCGTTTGGTGGGTACAGCTGGCACCATTGAAACTCTGGCGATGGTTCATGCACGGGAAAAATTTGGTGCTATTCCCTCAACTCTCAATGGCTACCAATTCACTCTTAAAGACTTACGGGAGTTGGTAAATCGGTTGCGGAAATTAAGTAATGCCGAAAGGGCTACTATCCCAGGAATGCCAGAGAAACGGTCAGAAGTAATACTTGCTGGGGCAGTAATTTTACAGGAAGCCATGACCCTTTTGGATATTGATTCGGTGACAGTCTGCGAACGTTCTTTGAGGGAAGGCGTAATTGTGGACTGGATGCTTTCTCACGGTTTCATTGAAGATAAACTGCGCTACCAAAGTTCAGTTCGGGAACGCAATGTTCTCAAGCTTGCTAACAAGTACCACATTAATTTAGAACATAGCGATCGCGTTGCTAAATTTGCCCAAAGTTTATTCGATCAAATGCAAGGTACTTTACACCATTGGGGAGCGGATGAGCGACAATTACTTTGGGCAGCTGCAATATTACACAACTGCGGTCATTACATCAGCCATTCCTCTCACCACAAGCACTCCTACTATCTCATTCGCAATGGTGAATTACTCGGTTATACAGAAACTGAGATTGAAATCATTGCCAATTTAGCGCGTTATCATCGCAAATCGCCCCCCAAGAAAAAACATGAAAATTATCAGAGTTTGCTGACTAAAGATCGGCGACAAATAGTCAGTCAATTGAGTGCCATCTTAAGGTTAGCTGTGGCATTAGATAGACGACAAATTGGCGCGATCGCTCACGTAGAATGTGAATATTATCCCCAATTTCGGCAAGTCAATCTCTTGATTTTCCCATCTCAATTGAATGATGATTGTGCCTTGGAACTCTGGAGTTTAGATTACAAAAAAGGAGTGTTTGAAGAAGAATTTCGCGTCAGATTAGTGGCAACTTTAGAAAAATCTACTGTTCCTCGGTTGTCTTAGAAAGTACTAAGCAGGTGCATTACACAGCGTTTATGCATCTGCTTTGTACAGTATAAGCGTGATGTTGTGCGTTAATATATATTATTTGCAATTCAACCATTATCTTTATAATTCCATTACATTTTCATCCTACTTAAGAAAGAATATATAAATCTCCTTAAGATGTATTTGAATAAACA
>Ga0314811_100087_pt1 | contig 16714 bp, 9 predicted proteins | sample STEome_7_FD_202340 | JGI IMG/M metagenome (GOLD analysis project Ga0314811, IMG submission 202340) | Metatranscriptome of soil surface biofilm microbial communities from soil inoculated with nitrogen-fixing consortium DG1, State College... ...
CAATTATCTAAAATAATTGACCTTTAAATAGGTGACTTGGAACAGGACTAGGGAAAAGTTTTCGCAATTCCCAATCCCCATTCGCTTTTACACCATCTTTAACCCTTAATAGCTCATTGTGAATATGGATACTTCTGAAGCTGAAGTTTCAGCGATTGAAACCGAATCAGATAGTTCTACACCTTCTGAGTTAGCGCCCAATCGTTCGGGTAAACCTTGGTTCTGGAGATTGCTCATTCTATTTATGGCGACTGGTGGTATTATTTTGTGGCGGATGCTGGCTCCTAGTGAGACACCGGGTTCTTCTGTTGCACAACAGCAGCAAGCACCAGCGCCGAAGGCAATTGAAACCATCGCTTTGGCAAACGGACGGGCTACAAGAAGCGTTCAGCTTTTAGGACAAGTGGAAGCCAGTCAGCAATCAGTACTCCGCGCTCAAACAAGTGGAATTGTAGAGAAAATTCTCGTCCAACCAGGCGATCGCGTGCGAGCAGGTATGGCGATCGCGTTTTTGGACGATACCGATCAACAATTGGCAATTAGCCAAGCACGGGCGCAATTAGCACAACAACGCAGCAATTTAGCACGTTTGGAAGTCGGTACTCGCAAAGAAATCATTGCTCAACGTCAAGCAGCAGTCACATCTGCTAGGGCGCGAGAACTGGAAGCACAAGATAATCTCAAACGCACCAGCAACCTTGTAAAAGAGGGTGCTTTGTCCCAAAGATTATTGATTGAAGCCGAAGCACAATTGAATAATATCCAAGGAGAACGCTTAGAAGCCGAGGCTCAACTCGCTGAAGCCAAAGCCGGGCCGATTCAAGAAGAAATCGCCGCCCAAAGAGCAAACGTAGAAGCAGCCAGAGCCGCCCTCGCCCAAGCCGAATTGGCACAGCAGCGCACTCGAATTTTGGCATCGCAATCAGGAATCGTACAAACTCGCCATGTCAGCAATGGCGATTTAGTACAAAATTCCAGTGAAATTGTCACCTTAGTAACTGGCGATCGCCTAGACATTTTCCTAGAGTTACCAGAAGAACTCAGTGGTACAGTTACCCCAGGCATGACAATCGATCTCAGTGCCCGTGCCTTGCCCCAATGGAAACAACGCGCCACCATCACCGCTGTAGTTCCTGCTGCCGATCCGGCCTCCCGTCGCCAGCGCGTGCGTGTCCAAATTAACAAACCAACCACAGGGTTAATACCAGGAATGGCCATCGCAGGCAATCTCAACCTCCCCTCGAATCGTCCTAGTTTTGTGGTGTCGAGAGATGCATTAACCAGACGCCAAAATCAGTGGTTAGTTTTCGCCGTTGCTGATGGCAAAGCCAAACAAATTCCGGTGGATATGGTTGCTGACATGGGTAAAGATGTTGCAATTTATCATCCCACCTTACGTAGCGGTCAACCCATCGTCCTCCGTGGTGGTGACGGGTTGCAAGATGGTGCGCCTGTGAAGATAGTCAATCCCAGTTAGGACAGAGGCAGAGATTTTAGGAATTGCGAAATCATCCCTCGAACCAGACGCCGATTGTGGATGCACCCTCATAGACTTCTTGCAGAAGTCGGTTAAAGAGAAAGAATCAGAGGGATAAACTTTTCTTTTTTCTTTCTCCTTTAACCCTTTCTTCTTCAAATATGAATTTCTGAATTACGAATTACTATGAACTTTATCGAAACCGCAGTACGCTGGCGACATGGTACTTTCGTTTTATTTTGCTTGGTGGCAATGTTTGGGGTATTTTCGCTGTTAAAGTTACCTATGGAATTGCAACCAGGAGGCGATCGCCCGGAAATTACAATCACAACTACCTATCCTGGAGCCGGGCCAACGGAGGTAGAAGACTTAATTACCCGTCCCATCGAGGAACAGATGGAAGAGGTGTTGGGTGTCCAGGAAATCAGTAGTACTTCTCGTGCTGGACGCAGCAGCATCACCCTGGAATTTGCTCAGGATGCCAATGTACAAGAACGGGTGGTGGATGTTCTCAACCGCTTGCAACAGGTGGAAAGTTTGCCCCCAGAAGCTCAAGAATCGAATGTAGAACTGGTGGGTGGTAACAGTTCGCCGATGATGTGGATTCCCTTTGATACCAAAGAAGGATTTCAGCCGGATGCTAACCGCTATCGAGATTTAGCCGAAGAAGTGGTGATTCCGCGTTTGCGGCGAGTGGAAGGAACTGGACAATTTTTGGTAGTGGGTGGACAAGAACGAGAAGTTGAGGTGAAGGTAGATCCCAAGGCATTAAGCGATCGCAATCTTACAATCGGTGATGTAGTCAGAGTTTTACAGCAAAACAACCGCGATATCCGGGGCGGGCCGTTAATTCTCGGACGCAGAGAATATCGGGTACGCACAGTCAGCCGTTCCCAGGATTTATCGGACATTGAAGGTTTTGTGCTGCGCCGCAACCAATCCGGTACAGTTTATTTGCGGGATGTGGCAACAGCACAAATGGGACGCAAACCCCAAGATAGCGCCTTGGTGTTCAATGGCAAACCAGGGGTAGCCATTGGTGTAATTCGCCAAATCGGTGCTAATGTGCCAGAGGTGGCTAAAGGCATCCGAGCCGAAATTGCCGCCCTGCAAACTGAGTTCGATAGGCAAAATCAAGGCATTCGCTTTGTCTACAACTACGACGAAAGCGAGTACATCAATCAATCGGTAAGCTTCGTTCGAGAAAACTTAGTCAGTGGAGCATTACTCGCAACCATCGTTTTACTGCTATTCCTTGGTTCAATGCGGACTGTTGCTGTAATTGCAATTACCATTCCTGTGGGTACAATTGCAGTGTTCATTGTTATGTCTGCACTTGGACGCACATTAAACATCATCAGCTTAGCAGGACTAGCATTTTCCGTGGGTATGGTTGTAGATAACTCCATTGTGGTAATTGAGAATGTCTTCACCCACATGCAGCAAGGGAAAAGCGCCCTACGAGCAGCCATTGAAGGTACGCAGGAAGTTTGGGGTGCAATGCTTGGCTCCACTTTAACCAACGTAGTGGTGTTTGTACCGCTAATTATGGTCACGGGTGAAGCGGGGCAACTCTACACTGATATGGCGATCGCTCTTTCTGCTTCTTCGTTATTTTCGCTGTTTGCGGCGTTAACTTTAGTACCAATGCTATCGGGATTATTCCTGAAGCAATCAGAAGCCATACAAATGATGCAGGGCGGTGAATACAGAGGAGGTAATTGGTTTGAGCGGATGGTGGCAAAAACATCGGCAGTTTTTCGCCTTTTCCAAGGTAAACTAGAAAACTTTCTCGCTAATACTGTCAGTTGGTCGCTGGGACGCAAACGCATTGGTCGCAGGTTGCTAGTACTGTCAATTCCCCTTGTTTTACTTGTCACTAGTATTTTTCTCTTACCACCCGCCGATTATTTGCCTGAAGGAAATCGTAACTTAGTTGTGTTGCGGGCGGAACCATTACCAGGAACTAGCATACCCGAAGCGATTCGTCAATCTCAACCGGTGCAAAAATTCCTGCGATCGCAACCAGAAGTTGACCGCATCATGTACGTTGACCGTCCAGGGGCATTGCGGGGTATTGCCACGATTTTAAAACCAGAATTTGCCACCACCACCGGACTTACTGATATGGTGGACAGGTTACGCGCCCAAAGCAGTAACTTTGCTGGATACCGCTTTGTTATTCCCACACGCATTTCAATTTTCCGCGATCCTGGTAAAGAATTTGAAGTCGATATTGTCGGCGATGACCTGAATCAAATTGGCGATTTAGAAAAACAAATTACCGCTAAATTGCGATCGCTCCAAGGGGTACAAAATGTGCGATCGAATTTTGTCTTGGGTGCAGCAGAATTACAAGTAATTCCCAACCGCGAACGCATCGCAGAAGTGGGACTTTCAGAAGCCGAAATTGGTTCAATGGTAGAAGCCGCATTGGGTGGCCGCATCGCTTCCGATTTCATTGATGGCAAAGAAGAACTAGATGTCTCAGTGGAATTGCAAAATACTGCCGTGGAAACCCCAGAACAACTGCGTCAATTACCTTTATATGCGCGGGGACGACAAGTGCAACTAGGAGATGTTGCCGAAATCGTAGAAACAACAGGAGCCGACGCCATTAACCACGTTGATTTAGACCGTTCAATTACTCTCACAGTTTCCCTTGCACCAGACGCACCCCTCGCAACTCTGGTGGAACGTACCGAAAAAGAAATTCTCGCTCCTTTGCGTGCCAATTTGCCAACAGGCTATCGGCTAGAACTCGCCGGTTCCGCAGACCAGTTAGCAACAACCGTTGGTCAATTAGCGGCTGCATTTGTGTTTTCCATTTTAATTACTTACTTGTTATTGGTGGCCTTGTATCGCTCATTCCTTTATCCAGTGGTCATTATGGCCACAGTACCAATGGGCATGAGTGGCGCACTATTGAGTTTAGTAATTGCCAACCAAATACCAGGAATGAATGTGGCATTGGATATGATTACCGCCTTGGGATTTGTGATCCTCACGGGTGTGGTTGTCAACAACGCCATTTTGCTCGTCGATCGCGCCTTGCAGCTCCAAGAAGCAGGCGAAGATTATGATGCATCACTGTACAATGCCACAAACGACCGCCTGCGTGCGATTTTCATGTCTGCCGGCACCAGCGTCCTGGGAATGTTACCCTTAGCAGTGCTACCAGGTCAAGGTTCAGAATTATATCAAGGCTTAGGCATCGTCTTGACTGGCGGTCTAGCTTTTTCCACCATTTTGACTCCCACCGTCGTACCCGCACTCATGGGTTTACTCTACGATATCTCTGGACGCAAATCAGGGCGATCGGCAGTTTCCAAAAATCCAAACAAAGTAGCTACCTGAAAGCTTTTATAATGTCCGGTTAATAAAACTAAATAAAAATGTTTGCTTGTGGTGTACCCCTACGGGGAAGCAAGCTACGCGTAGCGTCTCGCACAGAGGGCTTCAGTCCTAGTTTGAGGACTAAAGTCCTCACTACAAACTCTTTATTATCGGTGATTTAGCGGACATAATATCACGGATGCTCAACTGCTGTTTATTCTTGAAGACATTAGTTATCTTTATACTTTCAAAAACCGTGAATATGCAGAAATCAAGCTGTAATCTGCAATAATCTAGATTGTAAATTACGACAATATATATATAAAACAAAGATGGCTAGCAATATTCAAGACAAACAGAGCAGTTTAGGCACTTTATGGTTATTTAAGGAAAAATTTGGGTTTAAACAGCTTCCAGTAGACGTAGCTTATGAATCTTATTACAAAACGCTGCTTACTTGTGCTAATGGTGATGGAACACTAGCAGATGAAGAAAGAGATTGGGTGATTGGATATGCCTATGCCTACAATTGCAACCCTGCAATCATTGAACAACTCAAAGTTTACAAGGCTGATGAAGATATCGAGACAGTCGTTACTGGACATTCTTCAGTCGATGTATCACGGCGTTTCTTAATTTATGATGCAATACAAGCTTGTTGTGCTGATGGAGAATATAGTGAAAAAGAACGGGCTGTAGTATTCAAAGCAGCAAAGAAACTCGGTATTTCTGAAGAGGTCTTTCAACAAATTGAAGAAGTCTATCTAGAAACAGTCGAACTCCGTAAAAAACGGCTGGCAGTAATGTATCCCGATGGTGGGCCTTTATAATTTGAATTGAAGGGATTGACAGTTCAAAAAATATCACACTGTTCGCAGTCAAGAGTCAACTACAAAAAAGTAATACCGATTTGATGTAAAGAGATTCTCTTATTTCCCCCCTTTCCAAGGGGGGATTAAGGGGGGTAATTGATTTTTATATTAGCTTGACACAAGATTCTCAAAGTGGAGCAATTTATAGGAATGATTGGTCTTTTCCAGCTATAATTGCTCGTTCGATGGGCTTAGAAACACCTACCGATTTCCGCATACTCTTTTTGGATCAAAAGCAAGCAACCTATTACATTTAACGCAACCAAGTGCAAGTGCGATCGTTCCGAAAATTAAACTTTCAAATTCTAAATATCTGCGTTTATTTCCCATAAAAATAAAGGTTTACAAGCATTTTTAATTTATGATAAAAGTGAGAAAAGCAAGTTTTTGTATCGGAAATTTGTGACAACGGCAGTCCTTTCTTAAAATATACATCAATCATCATAAAATCTCATGAACGAAACACGAACATATGAGTACGAAGAAGTGTTTGTAACAGATGAAATTCATCCTATTATTGTGTTGCAAAATTTGCTGGACTCAGGTGTTATCTCTGACTATATTCTTTATCAAGAGCAGGACGAAGTGCGTATTGCTGGTAATATATTATTTAAGGTATCAGTAAGCTTAGAAGCTGTGTCATTAGAAGATACACAAAAAAAGTTATCAGTCCCTATTAGCGATCCATTTAAACAAGTAGAATCCTTATTAGCGTCTTTGCCAATTAGAGATTGGACGGCTTATGGTTATATTGCTTTTGATATAGTTCGCTTCTATTCAAGCTACTCCAAAGCAATACAGCAACCACTTTTATGTTTTATTGTGCCAGAAACTGAACTTCACATTACTAGACAAACAGTAAAAATTAAAAGCATAAAATCCCTAGATAAAATCAAAAAATTGTTATCAGTTAATAGCCAATTAACAGAGTTAGTTCCCACACCCATATCGATTAATGTTACTGATAACGATAGGGAATGTTATCAAAGTAAAGTAGATGTTCTTATTCAAGCTATTCAAGCAGGTAAATTACAAAAAGCCATACTTTCTCGTTATGTCAAAATCAAAGGAGATCTGGACGTTATTAAAACGTATATAGCCGGAACGAAACTTAATAACTCTGCCCGTTCATATTGTCTGAATATAGGAGATGTACGTGCTGTAGGCTTTAGTCCCGAAATATTGATGCAAATAGACAATCAAGGATTTGTTATTACCAATCCGTTGGCAGGCACTCGGCGACGTGGTGAAAACTCCCAACAAGATGCTCGCCTGTATAGTGAATTATTTACCAATGCTAAAGAGGTTAAGGAACACGCACTCTCCGTAGAACTTGCTCAACAAGAGATTGCCAAACTTTCTGTACCTGGGACAGTTAAAATATTCGACTTTATGCAGGTGAAGAAATACCGCTATGTACAGCATTTATCATCGCGAGTCAGCGGTCAGTTAAAACCAAAGAAAACTTTATGGGATGCTCTTGCAGTTTTATTTCCAGGCATTACTGTGTCCGGTATTGATAAAAGTGAGGCCTTGGAATGGATAGCTAGCCTAGAAGACGAGCCACGAGGTATTTATGCAGGTGCTATTGGTTGGATAAACAGTACTGGACTGGTAGATTTAGCGATCGCCATCCGCTCCATCTATCAATATGATGACTGGATTTACCTAAATGCTGGAGCAGGTATAGTAGCAGAATCACTCCCAGAACAAGAGTACATGGAGTCTGTTAATAAAATGAACACCATGTTGTGCTGTCTGGTATTAAAGTATTAATCAACCCAAGCCATTCATGGCTGAGATGTAAGTTTTTGATTTTTGGGATTTGGCAGTTCAGATACAATTCCTTTATAAAACAACTTTTTCTCAATTCATTCAGTATCTTCTACAAACGTTATGCAAAATATAGCCATTGGATTTCAATCTCCCGAAAAAATAAACGAACCAAAATTTTTATTTGATTTTTTAGATAAATGTGACGAAATAGATTCTGTGCGTCTATGCAAGCAGAAAATCATCGATTATTTAGACATTAAAGAAGGCGATCGCGTTTTAGATGTAGGGTGCGGAATCGGTCAGGAAGTACAACGTATAAAACAAATTGTTGGTAACAATGGTTTAGTTGTGGGAGTAGATAAAAGTGAGTTAATGATTGAGGAGGCGAAGAAAAGAGCAGATAAATTAAATCTCTCAGTCAAGTATTATGTAGCTGATGCCAACTCTCTCCAGATGAATGATAATAGCTTTGATGCGTGTCGGGCAGAACGTGTTTTATTGTTCCTAGAAAACCCAAAGAACGCAGTGTTGGAAATGATTCGTGTATTGCGTCCTGGCGGAAAGCTTGCTATCTTTGATTTTTACTTAGACGGCACTTTTGTTAACTCGGCTTTTCCCGCTTTAACTCGCAAAATTGTTGGCTTCATATCAGACAGTTTCCCCAATGGATTAATAGGTTGTAAACTTCCGGAAATATTTGAAGAATTAGGTTTAAGCAACATCACCTTTGTTCCCCACACTAATATAGCGCCCTATGATTTCTTTATGTGGGTTTGTCATGGAATTTTAGAGCAAGCTATTAATCAAAAAGCTATATCAGAATCCGACTTAAATCAATGGGTAAATCAATTAAAAAAAATGCACGAATCAGGGCGTTTTTTAGCAGGTTTTCCAGGTTTTATTGTGACTGGGCAAAAAAAATAATCTCAAGAGCCTGAACAAAATTTGCTGCTGAAAGCTCAATGCTCTTCTATAATCTCAATAAACTAATAGGTGTAAATTTATACTTATTTTTTAAAAATAGCAAAACTTTTTTATAGTCTTGTAAAAGGTGACAAAAAATTACTCATGGGGTCTCATCGAGTTTTTCAGACTCAAGCAAAGCGATCGCCATCGATAGTCATGGTTTACAGGGCAGCAAGTAGCTAAGCCATCATCTTAATATAAAAAACAGGAGCGATCGTTATTTCCCAACCCTTAAATAAAAATACTTGTTTTGTATGACCATCGAACGCGTTCGGCAAAAACACTATCCCAAGGCTGATATTGGACGACGAGGTATGGCATTGGGGTTAGATTTTGTTGTTGTCTGGTTAGCCAGTTCTTTGCTAGGAAGTGGCAATGTCGGCATTCAATTTGCTCAAATTCTAGTTTTTGTATTATTTTGGCTGATTTTGCGGGTAGTGGTGGCATACAACAATCAAGGACAAAGTTTAGGGCGTTGGGCCTTTGATTTAAAGGTGCTGGAAGTCAAGGATGGGGAAGTAATCGGTAGAATCCCAGATTTACAGGCGCTACTGAAACGAGAGACAATTATCGGCTTGGGTGCGCTGTTGGTGTCTATTGCCTTGAGTAATATTAGAGCCAATCCCACTGCTATACTGCTAGTGTTTCCTTTAGCAATTGATTGCGGTACTGCCTTATCTGATGCTCAGATGCGACAGGCTTTACACGATCGCTTGTGCGGAACTTTTATCGTCTCTTCCCGTCGTGGCTACTCGCTGGATATCAAAATCAAAAAATTAGTTGATAATATCCGCCAGAATGTGAGAAGATAGTCATTTGTGTTAATTCTCTCCAGGCTTTACTGTTTGTAAGATTATGGCTAAGAGTAAAGGTGTCCGCATAATTGTGACATTAGAGTGTACCGAGTGCCGGACAAACCCAGAAAAGCGGTCTCCTGGTGTATCGCGATATACCAGCACAAAGAACCGCCGCAACACCACTAACAGGCTAGAACTGAAAAAGTTCTGCACCCACTGTAATAAACATACCGTTCACAAGGAAATTAAGTAGAAATGAGCTATTTCCGTCGTCGCCTTTCTCCAATTAAGCCAGGAGAACCAATAGATTATAAGGATGTTGATTTGTTGCGTAAGTTTATCACCGAGCGGGGCAAGATATTGCCACGGCGAATTACAGGACTTACGTCCCAGCAACAGCGAGAGTTGACATTAGCAATTAAGCGATCGCGGATTGTGGCATTATTGCCATTTATCAACGCGGAAGGCTAAAACAATTTTGGATTTTAGATTTTAGATTTTGGATTATCAACAAAGGCTGTATCTCAAGAAATATTTAGCTTAATCTGTGTAAGTCCAAAATCTCAAATCTGAAAAAGAGAGTGTAAAATAAATTGCTGCATGAAAAATTGTTGGATTTAGGACTTAACACACCAGTTATAAAATCCAAAATCCAAAATCCAAAATCTAAAATTACTAGAGTGCGAGAGTTGTGGAGAAGGGGACGCTAGTTGAATTTAGGGTTCAAGGCGATCGCCGTCTAGGCGTCGTAGAACGTCCGGACGGTAAAACCCGCTGGTTTGTGGTGGACGAACGCAGTCAATCCCACAGCCTCGCGCCTAGACAAGTCACCTATACAGTTAACAAAGAAACTTATAAGCCCTCGGATATTCCCAAGTTTCTAGAGCAGGTAAAGCCGTATTTAGACCCATCTAGCTTGGAAGTAGCTTGGGAATTACTGGTTGAAGGTGGGGAAACAATCACCCCAGAGGAAATGGCCAATCTGCTATTTTCTCAATCGGATGCCCCCCATTGTTACGCTGCCCATTGCCTGTTATCAGACGACAAACTGTATTTCAAGCAAAAAGGAGAGGCCTACGAAGCCCGAACTGTTGCCCAGGTTGCAGAACGCAAGCACCAGATGGAAGTAGAGGCGCTCAAAGCTAAAGGACAGCAGGAATTTTTGGCTCGTGTAGAGCAGGCGCTTAAAGGTGAAGCAGTAGAATGGCAGCGCCACGATCGCCAGCGATTGGAAGGAATAGAAAAATACGCAGCCCTACTTGCTGACACCGTGCGGATGGGAGTAAATTACGACACTCTAGGTCGTGCCTATCCTCCCTCAGCCCCAGTATTAGAAACCATGACCTTGCTGGGACGCCCCACAACACCCCAAGGAGCCTTTCAACTATTGGTAGATTTGGGTTGGTGGAGTCCTCATGAAAACTTGTTCCTGCGTCGTTCTTCAATTCCGGTTCAGTTTCCTCAAAAGGTATTAGAAGTGGCGCAACAACATTTGGATTTCCCACCAACTGACTCAGATGCTAACCGTTTGGATCTGACTCACCTGAAGGTCTACACCATTGATGATGAAACTACCACAGAAATTGACGACGGTTTGAGTTGGGAAGTACTCGCCGATGGTAGGGAACGGGTGTGGGTACATATCGCCGATCCCACGAGATGGTTAGTACCGGAAGATGAATTAGATTTAGAAGCTAGAAAACGAGGTAGTACAGTATATTTACCTACGGGAATGATTCCCATGTTTCCAGAAATCTTGGCAACAGGGCCAATGAGTCTGGTACAAGGGCGGATTTGCTGTGCCTTGAGTTTTGGAGTTGTTTTAGGGAAAACAGGGGCAGTAGAAGATTACAGCATTCATACCAGCTTAATTAAGCCGACTTATCGCCTCACCTACGAAGATGTAGATGAAATGCTGGAATTAGGGGTACAAGCAGAACCAGAAATTGCAGCGATCGCCACCTGGGCAACGCGGCGCAAAACTTGGCGTTATGCCCAAGGAGCAATTAGCATCACCATGCCTGAGGCCGCAATTAAAGTCAAAGGCGACGAAATCAATATTGACATTTTAGACGATTCCCACTCTCGGCAACTCGTAGCAGAAATGATGATTCTTGCCGGTGAAGTTGCTGCCCGTTACGGTCAAACACATAACATCCCCTTACCATTTCGCGGTCAGCCCCAACCGGAATTACCTCCAGACCAAGAATTACTCCAGCTACCAGCAGGATTTGTTCGCGCCTGCGCCATGCGCCGTTGTATGCCCAAAAGTGAAATGAGCATTACGCCTTTGCGTCATGCTGGTTTGGGTTTAGATACCTACACTCAAGCAACTTCCCCCATCCGCCGCTACAGCGATCTATTGACTCACTTCCAACTCAAAGCCCACCTCCGCGGTGAAGTTTTGCCATTTTCCGCCGAACAACTCAAAGAAGTGATGATGACAGTCACCACCATCACCCAAGAAGTAACGATGGTAGAACGGCAAACTAATAGATATTATGCTTTGGAATATTTGCGCCGTCATCCAGAACAAATTTGGCCTGTGACAGTGTTAATGTGGCTGCGCGAAGACAGTAACTTAGCCCTAATTTTGTTAGAAGATTTGGGCTTGCAATTACCAATGTCTTTCAAACGTTCTGTGAATTTGGGCGAACAAATATTAGTAAAAGTCATCCATGCTGACCCACAAAAAGATTTAATTCAATTCCAAGAAATAATTTATCAAGAAGCCCAATCAGCAGCTAATTAGGGCTTGGTGAAAAAGTGTTTTTGTGGAGTTGGGAGTTAGGAGTTGGGAGTTAGGAATGGGGAGTTGGGAGTTGTTATTCTCCTCTATTCCTGATTCACGATTCCCTTGTTAGATTATTGCGATCGCTTGTATTCTTCTAGTAATTTTGGCAAGTAATCGTAGCCATCGACACCAATGAATTTAATGATTTGAGTTCGAGAATTGGCTATTACTTGTTCTAGAGTTTCATTGCCTAATTTACTTTGTAAAATTGTCAGCAAACCAGCGGCTTGTCGCCACTCTGGGGCAACGATTTGTTCTAATAAATACATACCCAAGCAGCTATTGTATACCGCAGGTTCTAAATGATTCAGGTTGTAATGACTTTCTGCTAAATACAAAAAGTTTAATCCCTGGAGATATTTGTCACCAGAAAATTGCACTGCCTCAGTACCTTTTTGTAAGTATTCTATGGCAGTTTGGGGTTTTTCTAAGGTGATGTGGGCAATACCAAGACTGGTGTAACAAAGGGCTTGGATTTGGTGTGCAGCCATCATACCAAATGCAGAATCACGCAATTTTTCTGACAATTCCAAACCTCGATGCAAGTATTCTATTGCTTGTTGATAAATATCTAATTCTATGCGTTCTGTCTGTTGGGCTGCAAACACTTGGCTATAGCCTAAAGTTGCTAAGGCGTGGGCTTCTCCCAAGCGTTGCCCGGTTTGACGTGCTAGAATTAACGCTCTTTGGCTATAATCAATTGCCTGAGAATAATCTTTTTGGGCAACGCAAACACGGCTAGTGTGGTTAAGATTGGCAATTTCACAAGGCCGATCCCCGGCTTGGCGGGCAATTTCTAAAGCTTGGTGATGAAATGAGTTGGCTTGTGGATATTTACCTAAAATAAATTGAGAATAACCCAATAGTGTTAGTATCCTGGCTTTTTCTTGAGTACCTTCCACTTCTTTGAGTGGTATATCTAAGTAATTGATGGTATCCTGCAACGCATCTCTCCCGAACAAAGCAAATACTCCGCCGTAAAGGGGAAAGTATTGACGATGGGCAAAAGTTCTGAGAATTTGTAAAACGATTTGAAAACAGGCGTTGGCTAATTCTTCACCTTTGGTGGGATGGATATTGGTAGCGACACGAAAAGCATGAGATAACTCGCACCAAACTACAGCAAAACTCAAAAAAGTGGCAATGGACGCAGATGTTCCCCATTGAGAATCATAGGGTTGTCTTTCAAACCAATTAACCAAGCTTTGCTGTATTCGTTGGACAATTATTGTTAACTCCACCCAATCTTTGATGTTGATATCAGACTGACGGATAATTACTTCTGTTGCAGATATGCCATCAGCTAATGTAGAAAATAATATTTGTGTCAATGGGCTGCTGACTTTTTGTGCCCATGAAGCCCAAGGTTCTTGTTTTGGTTGGGACTGTGTTAATTCTAGTGGTGTTTTTCTTGGTTCGTAAATCCAACTGACAAGAGATGCTTCTAATTGCTGATAGGATTCAACACCGCTAGCAATGCCGATGGCTAATTGTTCTATTTGTTGTTTTCGTTCAAAATCTTCATCAGTAGATACCGCTATTTTTAATTCTTGGGCTAGTTTTTGCAGTTGATTTTGGCTGAAAATTTGGTTTTGATTGGGGTCGATGATTTGTAACAAAACTGAAAAACGAGAAGCTTCTGAAGCTGTGAGAATTTGTTGCACAGCTGCGGTGACTGCGGCTTGATTGCGTTTTTGTTTTTCGATGCGTTCCCATTCGCTTTGAATACTCTGTAATGCTTTGAGGGTACGATTTAACCGCGCTTTTTTTAACTCAGGAGTTTCTCTTTGAAACAAGTCTGGAGAAATTTTCACCTTATTTAGTTGAGATTGGGTACAATTCAAGCGATCGCTCAAACAGCGTTCAAAGATTTCGCCATTACCAGTACCAATATTTTCTATTAATTTACGATATATATATTCTTGACAACTGATTTCACCTTTCAGTGTCGTCGTCACAATTTCTTCTATTAGTTTTTGATAGCTATCACATAGGTAATTAGGTATGGCTTCTGTGGTAGATTCTACTACTATATTATCTATTGGAAAACTCGAATTAGGATTTACTAAATTTTCTTGATTATTAGTAAGTTTAGGTATATCTTCTTGATTTTCTGTTGTTGAATTTTTCTGAGAATTTCTCGATTTTGATAGGTGATAATCTGCTAAAGAACCACAACTAAATTCTTCAATAAAACGGTCTATTTTCGCACTTAGATAAAGTTGGCGTTGACGATATTTTTGATACCAAAAAGCAGAGATAGAAAAACCTGCGATAGCTCCTATGCCAATCCCTATAAGAGCTAACTTTGGAAGTTCCAATGTCTCATTTTTTGTTTCAGATTTTAAGGTGAGATTAGAAGATGCACTTTCAGCAACAGAATAGTCACTTCTGTAATTTAATTCAATACTAGTTACCATCGCCGCCCACAGGATAAACCTAAATATTACCTTTGATTTCCACATACTTTGACAATTGACAAATATGTCGTCTTTTTTGGATTAATTCGGATTTGAGGTCACAGAATAAAGCCTAGTAAAAAGATGTTTGTACTAGACGCAAAGCACGATTATAGACAGTGTTTTTGCCACAATTTCATACTTTTAAACATGGGTTTCTCTGTTAAGAGTTGCCTTTTAAAAATTATGAATTAGGTCTGATGTGAATTATTCAAATCAACAAAATATCAAGAATTATCCGCTATGTATAGACTAGCAATTGCAACGTCTCTACTACAACGATAAATCAAGGTTTTTAGCGTCTAATAATCCACATTATGCGTGAATTACAAATTAATAATTATTCTGTCACAACAAAAAATAACTGACTGTTTACAAGGCATTAAAAGCTTGTAGCATTCAGTATTTCTTTATTTTACTTTTAACTTTTGCCTTTTGCCTTGTTCTACAAAGTCTCTTTATTTACTGCCAACGAACTTTAACTCATGAATAGAAAATAAACTTTCTCAACCGTAATTTCGAGTAGGTATTCTTAATTCTTAACATTTGTGTATGTCGCAATGCCGCCAAAGCAAGATGCAACAGCAGTTCAAGCATACTTTGGGACATAAACCTAATTTTATAACTCAAACAGCAACAGAGTTTCAAGATCCTTAGACTTCTAAGAGAAGTCGGGAAAAGGTCAGGGGAAAGGGGGTGCATGTTTGGTATTTTACCTTTCCCCTTTAACCTTTTCCCTTTTCCCACAAGAGTGCAGCACTCTTGTGCAAGAGGTCTATTGTCCATAACTTGTGGTTGAAATGGCGATCGCATTGCTTAACCGAAAAATGTACTGATAAATGAAAAATTTTCGCAAGCAAATATCACAATACAAAATTATTACTTCGGGGATCTACTAGGCAGAATAACCCATTAAAGTCTTAACCGATGTGTCTCCGAAAACTTGGTAAAAAAAGCTTCATTAAAGCATGGCAATCTTGCTTATAAGAAACTGGAAGATGCATGTTAATGTTTTAATCTCATCGTCTTGCCTTAGAGCTTTTTGCTATGCATCTGCACTATTTAGATCCCCAACACCTTGAAGAATTAGTCAAGAGTAGCGGTATAGACTTACACTTAGTGCAACTTAATTTTCAGTCACTCCAAGGTGTAGCCGCTTATGAGTATTTGTTGATTTCTGAGCTACTTCCGCGTACCAATACTGGAATGGTCAAGAGTAGTTGGTTGCAGGGTTACGCTCATGTCACCGAAGGTGGTTGGTGGTGTTCTGGACTAGACCCCTTGAAGAATTGGCAAATAATGGAATGGGGATGCTTCAAGCCAAACCAACCCCGACAAAATCATAAAGGCAAATCCATTAAATACGAACATCCCCCCAGCACGCCAACGCGGGTGTTTTGTTTGCGGGTGACATTGCAAATCTGGCAGCAAGTTGCACAGCGTTACAATTTAGCCATGCCCGATGATATCACCATTAGCCCTGATGGCGAAGCTAAAGGTTTTTGGCAATGGGTGATGGAAAAGAATATTTCCGTCATCATCTGCGAGGGAGTGAAGAAAGCAGCGACACTGTTGACGCAAGGATATGTCGCCATTGGCGTTCCTGGAATTACCAGTGGTTATCGCGTCGTCAAAGATGAATTTGGTAAAGTTACTCGTCGTCAATTGATACCCGACTTAGCCTTATTTACGGCCACAAAGCGCCGATTTTATATTTGCTTTGATTTTGAAACTCAACCCCAGAAAATTGCTGCTATTAATAATGCCATTTCCCAACTTGGTTGTTTATTCCAGAAAAAAAATTGTTCTGTGAAAGTCATCGAACTTCCAGGAAAAGAAAAAGGCGTTGATGATTTTATTGTTGCCAAAGGTGCAACTAACTTTGAGAAACTTTATCGCCAAAGTCTGGATTTAGAAATTTATCTTGCCCAAACTAAACCCCACTCTGAATTAAACATTCCTGCTGCCCTCACTTTTAACCGTCCTTATATAGGTGAAATTCCTTTTCCCACATCTGGATTAGTGGGAGTCAAATCAGCAAAAGGAACAGGTAAAACCACAGCACTAGAAAGCATTGTTCAAAAAGCCAAAAAGACAAATCAACCTGTTTTATTAATTACTCATAGAATCTTATTAGGAAGATTTTTGTGTGAAAAAATTGGCATTCATTGGGGTGTGGGGATTGCGGAGATGAGGGAGTTGGGGAGATGGGGAGATGGGGAGATGGGAAGATGGGG
>Ga0314811_100088_pt1 | contig 16604 bp, 15 predicted proteins | sample STEome_7_FD_202340 | JGI IMG/M metagenome (GOLD analysis project Ga0314811, IMG submission 202340) | Metatranscriptome of soil surface biofilm microbial communities from soil inoculated with nitrogen-fixing consortium DG1, State College... ...
AAAAAAATTGTGCGGATTGCCAAGCAAGCTGATGGAAAAATTGTATTTTTAGAAGAGGGAAAAGCTACTAAAAGAGCAAGTGGACTGGCACATATCTTAAAGGAACATAGAGATGATTTTGCCAGACGTGGAATTTCTGAAAATGAAATTGCGGATGCTGTTATAGCAGCTGTAACTAGTGGAACATTTCTTGGTTATCAAGGAACGATAGAACCTCGCCGGGAAATCTATGAAGTAATTTTTAATGGAGAAACACAGTATATAGCAGTGACGGTAAGCGATAATGGTTATATAGTCGGAGCTAATCCCGCCTCATTACCATAATTACACCTCAATAGCTATGGCAATAAAAATTAAACTAATGGCTGATTATGGGTGCGACCCTTTATGGTGGGCAGATGGTGATAAAGTTGGCAATATCGATCCAGCAAGACTCCCCGTTAGTCAAGAAACTATTAGCCATTTGAGAAAATGGGCATCTGCTTACAATGCAACATTAAATTGGCAAGATCCTGCTAATTCACCAGAATTGAGTCCAGAAGCCGAAGCGGCTTTTGAAAAAGAAGGAATTAGTTTGTGGAAGCAACTGCAAACAGAACTTGCACCTAATTATCAAGTTGTCTATTTCAGTGAATCATTAGGCAAGGTTTTAAGCGATCCTAGTGAATTAGAAGTTTTATCTTTTATTCAGCAATGATTTATGTTAACAAATATTTATTTCCAGATAATTGACAAATTTAAAATAAATCCTAGTAAAACATCTTCTCCTGACAATTCCTGTGGAGATGTTAATATTTCCACTGGTTTACCAAGACGATAAATTTCTACTTGCCGCATTTTGGGATTAATTAACCAACCTAATTTCACTCCATTATCGATATATTCCTGCATTTTCTCTTGGGTTTCTCGCAAAGTATCGCTGGGTGACATTAACTCCAAAACAAAATCCGGGGCAATTGGGGGAAAGTTTTCTTTTTGTTCGGGTGTGAGTGCATCCCATAGTTCTTTTCTAATCCAAGCAACATCAGGAGAACGGTTAGCACCATTGGGTAGTTTAAAGCAGGTGGAAGAATCAAAGCAAATTCCTAGTTGAGTTTGACGATTCCAAATCACAAAATCAGCACTAATTTCTGAATTAATATTTCCAGTTTCTCCGCCTGTGGGTGACATGATAAGCAGTTCTCCGGCTGCATTGCGCTCAAATTTAATTTCAGGATTTTCCCGACAGAGTTGATAAAATTGATTGTCAGTGAGTTGGATGATGGAGTTTAATTTAATGGCGATCGCTGTCATAAATCAATCTTTACCTCCAGAGAATTGACAAATTTAAATAAATCCTGATAACAGATCTTCTCCCGATAATTCTTGTGGAGATGTTAATATTTCCACTGGTTGACCAAAAAATATCAACCTGGGCATTCTAAGCGGCTTAAGAAGCTGTCAAGGCAAATTTTCAGCGAAGCAAGGGACTGGGGAGATGGTGATTGGGTAAAAAGTCTTGTTGTGTCTAAATTTTATCGTTTGTTAATGTCCTAATCGCCTTTGTTGTTGCTATAAATAAAATTTATTGGGGAGCTAATACCAATTTAATATGAAGACGCATACAAAGACCCCACCCGCGCTAACGCGCACCCTCCCCTTGCCAAGGGGAGGGTTGGGGAGGGGTAAAGTTCTATGCAGCTTCATGAAGAATTGGTATAAGAAACTACAAAACTGTTGACAATTGACACTCAGCAGTCAACAGTCAACAGTCAACAGTCAACACACACGACTATTTGGGTGATTCTTGAAGCTCAACTTCTGTATCGGAAAGTAAACTCAGATTGGCTAAGTTATACAACACCATCGTAGTGCTAGTGTTGGGCTGGAAACCAATTTTTTTGTAAAATTCCTGTTGATGAGTAGTCATTAGATAAACGCGTTCAACCCATCTCATGCGGGGATGACTCAAAACAGTTTCCACTAAATTACTTCCCAAACCGCTATTTCGATAGTCTGGATGAATTACAACATCCCAAATCGTAGCGCGATATATGCCATCAGATGTTGCTCTAGCAAAGCCAATGAGTCGCTGATTATCCCAGACGGAAATCACTGGCTCGCTGTTGGTAATGGCTATACTTAAATCCTCAATACTGCGGCCTTTTGCCCAGAAAGCTGAAATGTTTAACAGTTCTTGGAGTTGGTAAAGGTCAATCTCAGATTTGCGATCGCTAAATTGAATTTGAGGATTGTTCATGTATTCCACTCACTTTGGCTGTATCTTAGCTATTGCTAAGTCATATTTTGCTAGAAATTGTTGAATGTGTATATCTCTACGCAACAAGAGAGAAAATTTCTTTGGATATGGTAGTATTCAGTTACAAACCCACTTCCATAAAGGATGAGTAGGCCCCTGCTGACGTATGCGATGAACTTGTTTTTCTAAACGTTGTTTTTCTTGCTCTGGTAATCCCAGTAAAATATTGCGACTTTGCCAAACTAATACAGCAGCAGTCATCCCGATACAAAAGGATAAACCGAAGGTAGGCAGTGGATGATAAACCAGCCCATATCGCACTGCGACCCAAGTAAAATATTGTTGCCACAGAGAAATTTCTGCACGTAGACCCCACAAGCAAATAGGCGCAACGGTGAGCCATAAACAGCCCACAAATAACCATCGGCCATATACAGTTAGCTGGTATAGCCTTTCTACTTGTTGAGCAAATTCCTGGTCAGTTGTAATTTGTTCTTTGTCATTAGTCATTAGTCATTAGTCATTAGTTATTTAGGAGTGCTGAGTTAGGAATTAACAATTGAATTATTCTCCTTGTCCCTTTCCCCGTCTCCCTTGTCTTCCTTGTCCTCTTCTCATACCCAATGACTAATTACCCGAAGATGTATCAATTGACTCAGCATTAACCAGCGGCGGAGATTTATCCGTGCGTTCTCGCCACAAAGTTAACAAAGTACTGGCGATGAAAATACTGGAATAAGCCCCTGCAATAAAGCCAATAATTAAAGCTAGGGCAAAGTTTTTCAGTGTTTCTCCGCCAAATAAAAAGATTGCAAATAATGTTAGCAATGTTGTAAAAGTCGTGTTGATAGACCTTGTTAGGGTTTGGTTGACAGCATCATCTACAATGTCACCGATCGCTTCGTTGGGATTAATTTTGAGGGTTTCGCGAATGCGATCGTAAATCACCACTGTATCGTTGACTGAAAAACCTGTAATCGTTAGTAGAGCAACGATAAATAAACTATCGACTTCAGTACCGAATACTAAACCGAAAATCGAAAAAATCCCGACCGTAATCAAGATATCATGAAATAGGGCGACAACGGCAAATACCGCATAATCTAACTGAAACCGGAAACTTAAGTAAATAATAATACCTGCAAAGGAAACTATTAGAGCTATAACTCCAGATCTAAACAGTTCTCCTCCCAGGGTAGGGCCAACGGTGTCAAATTGATTTTTTTGCTCGTCAAAAGTACCGACTTTTTCGCTTAAGGCATTTTGCAAGTTGGTACGCTGGTCGCGATCCAAAGTTTTTGTGCGGATTAATATACCATTTTCTGCACCAGTGTTTTTGTCAGCGACAATTTGGATACTACTATCGCCCAATCCCTGAGCTTTAGCGACTTCTCGAACAACGTTAATATCAATTGGTCGATCGCAGTTACCGGGTTTGGCGCAATCCCGTTCAAACTGCAATCGCGTACCACCGACAAAATCCAAACTGGGACGTAGGGGTGCTTTGATGTCGGGGTTTTGCCAAGAAATCACCATTGAGATGATACCAGCCAAGATGATGGCACTAGAAATAGCCCACCATAGCGATCGCGATTTGTTAATACTCAGTTTCATTGAGACACCTCTGCCTTATTAGATGTTGGCAGGTTGGGAGAGAAATATTCTGGTTTTTTGAGTGCGGGAATTGTAATTGCCAAAAACATAAAAGTACGACTACAGGTAATTGCTGTAAACATACTCACCGCTACTCCCAAAGCCAAGGTTAAAGCAAAACCCTTCACCAAGCCAGCCCCTAACCAGAATAGTGCAGCGCAGGCGATGACTGTAGTCACGTTGCCGTCTAGAATACTCGAAAAGGCGCGGTAAAAACCAGATTCTACAGAACGATAAAGGGATTTGCCTGCTTGCAATTCTTCCCGCGTCCGCTCAAAAATCAGTACATTTGCGTCTACCGCCATACCAATACTGAGAATAAAACCAGCAATTCCTGGCAAAGTCAAGGTGACACCCAACAAAGCAAAGGTAGCCCAGGTCAACAAAGCGTAGATCAATAGTGCTATATCCGCAATCACTCCTGGTAGTCTATAGTACACCACCATGAATATTAATACTAAAACCAGACCACCAATACCAGCATAGATACTGCTAGTAATACTGTCTTTACCTAAAGTTGCCCCAACAGTACGAATTTCAGCTATTTCCACTGGTACTGGTAAAGCACCACCGCGTAGCTGTACGCCCAAGTCATTTGCTTGTTGTGCGGTAAACCGACCCGTAATCACCGCTGAGCCTCCAGTAATTCCAGTGGCGGCAAATTCTAAACCAACAGTAGGAGCGCTGATTAATTCATTATCGAGAAAAACACCAATACTCCGCCCAGTACCAGCAAGGTTTTTCGTCAGTTGAGCGAAAAGTTCGCCACCCTTTTGGTCGAAGCGAATGGCAACATTCCAATTGTTACCTTGAGTGGGTTCGCCATAGGCATCTTTGAGGTATTTACCGATTAGCGGCGGGTTGGTACTTTCAAACAATTCAGCGATCGCTTGATTATTTTTCTTTAAATCTTCTTGATTTTTGGTTATTGCTGCTTTATTATTACTTTTTCTTAACTCTTCTTGCTTTACCTTCAATTCAGCTCGCGATGTTTGGAAAGCTAAAAGTTGAGTTTCTGTATTCGGCTTTTGCGTGCGGAATTCTAATTGCGCTGTACCCCCTAGCACCCGTTCGGCTTGCTCTGGGTCGTTAACCCCTGGTAATTGCACCAGTACCTTATCTGTACCCACTGTTTGGATTATTGGCTCAGAAACACCCAAACCATTAATACGTCCTTCAACAACTTTCTTCACACCTTCCAATTCTCGTTCGGTGATTTGCGGAATTTCCGCTGATGGTTTCACCTGAATTGTGAGTTGTGAACCTCCCTGCAAATCAAGTCCAAGAGGTATCGGAATAGTAGCAATCACAGCTATTGCAGCGATTACCAGAACTAAAATCAAGATTAATAGCGATTGCTGTCTTTGCATACCATAACTCGCAACTGACAAAGGCTATAATAGCGCTCTTTTAGGCAGTTAGGAGTTGGGAGTTGGGAGTTAGGAGTTGGGAGTTAGGAGTTGGGAGTTGGGAGTTAGGAGTTGGGAGTTAGGAGTTGGGAGTTAGGAGTTAGGAGTTGGGAGTTGGGAGTTATGAGTTGGAAGTTATCAGTTGGGAGTTATCAGTTGGGAGTTATGAGTTGGGAGTTGGGAGTTGGGAGTTATCAGTTGGGAGTCGAAAGTTCGACTTTGAAGTTAAAACTCAACTTTCAAATTTTTAACTCCTCACTCCTCACTCCTCACTCCTAACTTTTAACTCCTCACTCCTCACTCCTCACTCCTAACTTTTAACTCCTCACTCCCAACTTTTAGACTCGCAACGCTACCATTTTTTCCACAGCTTCCACTATTTGCTCTGGTTGGACAATTGTTAGTCTTTCCAAATTGCCGTTGTAAGGTGTGGGGATATCTTGGGAAGAAAGCCGCAGTACTGGTGCATCTAATTCATCAAATAAGCGATCGTTTATTGAAGCGATGACTTCTGCTCCTATACCCGCAGTTCGCATGGATTCTTCCACAACAATCACTTTATGGGTTTTTCTTACTGATGCACCTATGGTATCAAAATCTAATGGTTTGAGAGATATTAAATCAATAACTTCTGGATCGTATCCTTGTTTTTCAAGAGTTTTTACCGCTTGCAGCACATGATGGCGCATTCTGGAATAAGTAATAATTGTGACATCTTTTCCTTGACGCACAAGTTCTGCCTTATCCAGGGGCAGCAAATATTCTTCTTCTGGTAAGTCTTCTTTCAAGTTGTAAAGTAAAACGTGTTCAAAGAACAATACTGGATTATCATCGCGGATAGCGGATTTGAGCAGTCCTTTAGCGTTTCTGGGTGTGGAACAGGCTACAATCTTCAACCCCGGTACTGCTTGGAAGTAGGTTTCTAGACGCTGGGAGTGTTCAGCCCCTAGCTGTCGTCCCACACCTCCGGGGCCGCGAATTACCATCGGAATTTTGAAGTTACCGCCAGAAGTGTAGCGCAGCATTCCAGCGTTATTGGATATTTGATTAAACGCTAGGAGTAAGAAGCCCATATTCATACCTTCGATGATGGGGCGCAATCCAGTCATAGCTGCTCCCACTGCCAAGCCTGTGAAGCTGTTTTCAGCAATGGGAGTGTCTAGAATTCGGAGTTCGCCATACTTTTGGTACAGGTCTTTGGTAACTTTGTAGGAACCGCCGTAGTGTCCTACGTCTTCACCCAGAACAAATACGCTGGAGTCACGCGCCATTTCTTCATCAATGGCTTCACGCAAGGCGTTGAAGAATAGTGTTTCTGCCATTTAGACCTTTAGTACGATTATGGTTTTAGAATTTTATCGTGTGGTTGTGGCAAATACCGTGAGCGATCGCACTGGTTAGAGTTTGGTTTTTCTAAAGGAACCGCCCCTGGCATAAACCCTAAGAATTGCGAAAAAGTTTCTTTGTTGATTGTTTCTGATTTGCGATCTCCTATGCTGTCTGTTTAATTGCTATTTTCCTTCCAAGCAGGAAGTCATCGCCCAGACAACTATATCAAAATTGTTACCCAACTCTACATCTTAAGTAAATATACGGTAGCAAATGTCTCATAAACCAACTATTTAACAGACCAAGGAAGTGCTGATTTTTTGCTCATCAGGTGTGAGAACGTTTATCAATCAAGATCGAAACTTTATCTTTCCAGTAGTGGTAGAACCGGAATCTTCTCTGGAGCAAAATCAAACATCAAATTTTAACTCCAAAACAGAGGCAAAATTAGTCCCTGATAATCAAATGCCTGACTTATGCTGCGTTCCCATTAGCTTAAGATGCCAATACCTGAGAAACATCAAGTTACCAAGACAGCTAACGCACCTTAGACTAGGAGTTGTAAATCAAAAAATCTACATTCCTAAGTTAGATTTTATCAACAATAATCTAGAATTCAGGACTCAGAATTGGTGAATTCAGTATTACTGGGCGATAAGTAGAAGGCAAGAGGCAGAAAGCAGAAGAGAAAAGTCAGTTGCTATCAAGCTTTTAAGCTCTTGTATTTTACATTTCAATTTTACATTTAATTATGTCTACCTATTTAGCGCAGTGCTAGTGAGCCTGCGACCCTCTGAACCTTGCTTTAAAACCGAACTTTTTCTAGTTATGCATTCTGAATTCTGAATTCTGGATTCTGAATTCTGGATTCTGACTCCTGAATTCTGACTCCTGACTCCTGAATTCTCAGCTACAAACTGGTGAATCAGTTACTTGAGGTACTTGAGTATCCGGAAAGCGTCTCGGTCTACCTGGTTTGCGTTTATGCCGCTGATTAATTGATTTTTCGCTTGCAGCTGCCAATTCTTCGGGTGTACATTTGAACAGGCGCAAAGCATCTAAATATTTTTTTGGTGTCATCGTGGGTTCAGTACGCCCAGCTTCCCAGTTGCGAACACTAGTTTCACTGATTGCAAGCCTGAAGGCCACCTCCGCACGGCTAAGACCAGCACGCTCTCTCAGGACTTGCATATCCATATTTCATGCTCCCCTCGAAAATATTGAAACCTTTTATTAAATCAATTGACATTTGATGGCAATTGAGCAAAATTTATTAACTATCTTCTTTTATAAGCGATCGCGTCTCCCTCTTGCAAACACCAGAATCCCGTGTTTATGTATTATCACGGAGACAATATGCGTTAAATATCTTTAAAGACTTCACAGTTGAAAGATGCCAATTTTACTCAAATCAGGTCAGAGTAAAAAATAAAATCTGTTGTAGTAATAATTTAGATATGCCTACTGTAGAACAATTGAAAACGTTGTTTATCTTAAGTTTTTGGGCTACTAAAACGTATTTACCTGTGTTTTTAGTCCGAATTGATGAACGAACAAAAAATATTGTAATTCTCGTTGGTGAAGAAAATGAAATTATAATTTACCTAGATGAAAAGTGGAGATATCTATGAGCAAACAAGATTTTCTAACAATGTCCCGTGCCCAATTACGCCAATATATCCTTGACCACAGAGAAGATGATGAAGCCTTTCAAATTTATTTAGATAGATTCAGTTCTGAAGATTCTGTAATCTTCCCCGCACCGCAGTCAATAGATGATTTAGAAAATTTCCCAGAGTTACATCAACAGAACTTAGAAAGACTACGAAACCAAGCTTAAGGCTTCTCCAACATGCTTAAAAAGCTTTTTCCAATAATATCAATAAATCATAGCCAAAATACAAAAATCTCACACCCAGACACCAAAACACAGGTCTGTGCCTTTGCGCCTCTGTGTGAGATTTTCAACTCTTACTCAATCGCTTATCCTACTTTAACCATCGCGCCGCATCTTTAGCATGATAAGTCAAAATCAAATCTGCTCCAGCGCGTTTAAACCCAGTTAAAGTTTCCAAAACTACTCGCTCCTCATCAACCCAACCATTGAGAGCCGCAGCTTTAATCATCGAATACTCACCAGAAACATTGTAAGCTGCAACTGGTAAATTACTTGCTTCCTTCACCCGCCAGATAATATCCATGTATGCTAAGGCTGGCTTAACCATGAGCATATCAGCACCTTCGGCAATATCCAATTCAATTTCTTTAATTGCTTCGCGACTGTTACCTGGATCCATTTGATAAGTTCTTCTGTCTCCAAATTGCGGCGTCGAGTCTGCTGCATCCCTAAAGGGGCCATAATAAGCCGAAGCGTATTTAGCAGCATAAGACAAAATCGGTGTGTCTTGGAAGCCAGCTTCATCCAAACCTTGACGAATTGCTTGCACAAAACCATCCATCATCCCAGAAGGCGCAATGATATCCGCACCAGCATTTACTTGAGAAACTGCTGTTTTTTTCAACAATTCCAAAGTTGGGTCATTTAAAACCCTTCCTGTCAAATCACCAACTTGCAAATAACCGCAATGTCCATGACTGGTATACTCACACAAGCAAGTATCAACAACTACAATCAAATCTGGTACTGCTGCTTTGACAGCAGTTGCAGCTTTTTGGACAATACCGCAATCATGCCAAGCGCCAGTAGCATCTACATCCTTGTCAGCGGGAATACCAAATAGAATGATGGCAGGAATTCCTAAGTCATAAACCTCTTTCGCTTCTTCGACAATTTTATCTACCGAAAGCTGGTAGACTCCGGGCATGGATTTTACCTCGTTAGCAATTCCTTCACCCGGTACTGCAAATAGTGGGTAAATGAAATCACTTGTTGTCAAAACTGTTTCACGAACCATCCGGCGCAGTTGTGGATGGGTACGCAGGCGGCGGGGGCGATGTATAGGAAACATAAAGTTTGATGAAGAAAAACAACGCAATGGACACAAAACAAAGCGTCACAAAAGCAGGGGAAAAGTTTCCTGCCATCAGACAAACTACAAAAAGTGCTTAACTGACATTTGCCCTACTTGGATCAATTTGTAGGGCAATTTTGTATTTTACAGCTTACTTGACATCTATCCGACAAGTTAGAAAAACGATATAAAAATTGAGAATAGGCATTGGGCATTGGGCATTGGGCATTGTATTTATAAACATTGAAGAAGAATACAGAATTCAGAATTCAGAATTCAGAATCAAGACGCTCGCGGACTCGCTAACGCTGCGCTATCAGTGGGGGATTCCGACCCGCCATTGATTGTTCGCGTAGCGTCTCCCCTTGGGAGAAGACCACCAAATTGAAAATTTGGTGGGGGTCTTAAACCCACTTATTCATCCGCCAGTCGTACAAAATACCCGACTGAATTCTGACGACTGACGCCTTTATTCTGTTTTGATAAACAATTCACACTTGAAAATTGTCAGACTTTCTGTTGGCCAAATTCTAACTATCAGCGGTGTATAAAATAGTAGACCAACAGCAATATAAAAATAACCGACAAAATTACCAATGCCCTATCCCCTATGCCCCATACCCATACACATAATTGATGCTAAAAAACTCGTAAAATAAAGGGATAGCGAAAGGGTGTATCAGGATTGCTAAAAACCTTAGTAATTGCCCAAATCGTTAGTCCCCAATGCAACAAATAGCCAAGAGCTGCTAGCGGCCCCAGTAATAATAGTGGTAACACCAGCCAACCAAATAGAAAAAACAACGCTCCGAGAATCGCTCCGTAGAACCAGACATTAAAGTGGAAATTGATGGATTCTTTGGCGTTTTCTTTAACAACAGGATCGTCAGATACGAACAGTACGGCAATAGGTATACCGACAGATACAACAGCAGTGCTGAAAAAAATGGCTCCATGAGACAAGGCAGATAAAAGCTTTCGCTTGTCTGTGTCGTACATTCCTTTCTCCTAAATTTAGTCAGATTATTGGTTATATTACGACCCGATCGCGACCATCGTTGTCTTAAGATTAAAAGACTTGCCAAAGTCGAAAAAAATTAAGTTAACTTACAAACAAATACAGTTATGTCAATTGAACTTGAGTCTGAACTCGATCGCGCAGTGGAACTTCGTCGCAACTTTGCAATTATATCTCACCCTGATGCAGGTAAAACGACCCTCACAGAAAAGCTACTCCTTTATGGGGGTGCAATTCACGAAGCTGGGGCTGTGAAGGCGCGACGGGCACAACGCAAGGCCACGTCAGACTGGATGGCTATGGAACAACAACGCGGTATTTCCATTACTTCCACAGTGTTGCAATTTTCCTACCAAAACTGCCAAATAAATTTATTAGATACACCAGGACACCAAGATTTCAGTGAAGATACTTACCGCACCCTTGCTGCGGCTGATAACGCAGTGATGCTGATTGATGTGGCAAAAGGTTTGGAACCGCAAACCCGCAAATTATTTGAAGTGTGTAAGCTGCGCGGTATCCCAATTTTTACATTTGTCAACAAGCTCGATCGCCCAGGAAGAGAACCTCTAGAACTTTTGGATGAAATTGAGCAAGAATTAAAGTTACAAACCTACGCGGTAAACTGGCCCATTGGCATGGGCGATCGCTTTAAAGGTGTTTTTGACCGACACAAGCAACAAATTCACTTATTTGAGCGCAGCGCCCACGGTAGCCGAGAGGCCCGTGATACGATAGTTGAATTAGGCGATCGGAGAATAGAAGAGCTACTAGAACAGGATTTGTACTATCAACTGAAAAACGATCTAGAACTGTTAGAAGGAGTTGGCCCAGAGCTAGATTTACAGTTGGTACATGATGGCAAAATGACGCCAGTGTTCTTTGGTAGCGCCATGACAAACTTTGGGGTAGAGTTATTCCTCAAGTACTTCCTAGACTATGCCCTCAAACCCGGTTCCCACAACAGCACTGTTGGCGAAGTTCCCCCCACATACCCAGAATTTTCTGGGTTTGTGTTCAAACTGCAAGCAAACATGGATCCGAAACACCGGGATCGCGTCGCCTTTGTCCGGGTCTGCACTGGTAAGTTTGAAAAAGATATGATGGTGAATCACGCTCGTACCGGTAAACTCGTCCGTCTCTCCCGTCCGCAAAAACTCTTTGCTCAGGAGAGAGAATCCATTGATGAAGCTTATCCTGGCGATGTGATTGGTTTAAACAATCCCGGTGTTTTTGCCATCGGGGATACAATTTACACGGGGCAAAAGCTCGAATATGAAGGGATTCCGTATTTTTCGCCGGAACTGTTTGCAACTCTCAGGAACCCCAACCCCTCGAAGTTTAAGCAATTCCAAAAAGGCGTTGCGGAATTGCGCGAAGAAGGTGCCGTGCAAATTATGTATTCAACTGATGAAGCCAAGCGCGATCCAATTTTAGCGGCGGTGGGTCAGTTGCAATTTGAAGTGGTGCAGTTTCGTTTACAAAACGAGTATGGTGTAGAAACCATACTAGACTTATTACCCTACAGTGTTGCCCGTTGGGTTGAAGGTGGTTGGGAAGCATTAAATAAAGTGGGACGTTTATTCAACACCACTACAGTCAAAGATAGTATGGGACGCCCAGTGTTACTATTTCGCAATGAATGGAATTGCCAACAGTTACAGGGTGACCATCCAGAGTTGAAATTAAGCGCGATCGCCCCAGTATTTTCTAGTCAACAACCAGTGGAGGAATGAAGAAGAATTCAGAATTCAGGAGTCAGAATTCAGGAGTCAGAATTCAGGATTCAGAATGAATCAGCGAAAAATCACAACGTAGGCTTCCTGCAATCTGAACTTTTCAACAAAGTTGGAGTTCTATTCCTGTGCTGATTGAAGACAGTCAAATTGAAAATTTGATGGGGGGTCTTAAACTCACTTAATGCATCCACCAGTAGTACAGAATTGAATTCTGAATTCTGAGTTCTGAATTCTGAGTTCTGAATGTTTGACTTACAAGAGATTGGAGTGCCAGAATCTGTATGCCTTCACATGCCAAATCGTCTTTGGAGGCTGGTTTAGTTGCCCTCAAGCAGGGAAATTACCAAACAGCGATCGCTCACTTAGAACCTCTTGCTAGCAGTGACAGTAATGCCACAGCCAACTTACAAGCAAGGGTGGGTTTAGTGATGGCTTATGCCCGCACTGGCGAAGTCTCTAAAGCGATCGCCTTTTCCGAAAACCTCATTGAGAGTAACAATCCGCAAGTTCAAGAGTGGGCAAAACGCGCTCTCGAACATTTGACAAAACGTCAAAAACCTGAACCAGAATCAAAAAATGTCGAAACTGGATTTGTTGCTTTTGAAAATTCAACCCCCTCTACTCCGAAATCAGAGGACAAGCCAAAAGAAGAAGTAACAGTAACCAAAAACCAGGACATTCCCCAAATGGTGCCATTAGCTAAACCAAAAGCTAGTGTCATACCGCCACCTCCACCGCCGCCTGTTAATCACGGTTTCATGGGTTCCGTCACCCGCACCCAAGCCAAACTATTCGGGGTTATTTATTGGCGACAAGCACAACGCGCTAAGGCATGGCAACCTTTACGCAAGCCGAAATTAATTCCCTTGCGGCTGCTGGGTGCGGGAACATTTATCGCTTTGTTTTGGGTGATGCGGGAAATTTTGAAGTTAATGTTGGCATCCATCAACCATACTTTAGTAAAGCTCCCCTATGCAGAACCTTTGCAGGTTTTATACAATGACCCTACACGGTTTTTGCTAGTCACCTTGGTGGTTTTAATGGCGGCATCACCTTGGTTGCTGGATTTGCTACTGGCAAACTTCTACGGTCAACGAGAACTTACCAAAGATATATTGAATGCCCATAGTCGTGAAGCGGTTCGGGTGTTACAACGTTGTTGTCAACAAAGGCATTGGCCTTTTCCCAAACTGCGAATTTTGCCAATGGCTGCGCCGATTATTCTTACTTACGGTAGCTTACCACGAAACGCGAGAATAGTAGTCAGTAAAGGACTGTTAGAACAACTAACAGATGACGAAATTGCCGTTGTTTGCGCCACCCAGCTAGGGCACATTGCTCACTGGGATTTTGTTGTTATGTCTTTGGTGTTGCTGGTGACGCTACCGATTTATCAGGTATACGAACAAATATCAAAATTGGGTGACAAAATATCAGGAAAAATTTGGCGCACTCCTGTGACAATTGCGGCTAGTTTGATTTATGGAGTTTGGTGTTTGCTGACTGGGACTGCATTGTGGTTGTCGCGGTTGCGGCTTTATTATAGCGATCGCACCGCAGCCGAAATTACTGGAAATCCCAATGCTTTGATTCGTGGCTTGTTGAAAATTGCCATTGGAATTGCAACTGATATCGAAAAACAAGAACACACTAGTTACCAGTTGGAAAGCTTAAATCTCGTCGCACCGATGGGCTATCAACAAAGTCTTTCTTTAGGCACAATTGCTAGTCATCTTTCTTTTGAATCTTTTTTGAGATGGGATATTGTCAATCCCTATCGGCGATGGTTTACGATTAATAATAGCCATCCTTTGGTGGGCGATCGCATCGAACGCCTTTGCCAAATAGCCCGTCACTGGCATTTAGACACCGAATTACATTTTCCCAGCGAACCACAATTAAAAGTTAAACGCCAGTCTTTTTTATTGCAAGTCGCTCCTTGGTTAGGAATCCCCCTCGGATTTCTGTTTGCAGGTTTGGTATGGCTAGCATGGCAATTAGCATTCGCACTTAAGTTTTTAAATCTCAAGTGGATCTATGAAGATTGGTCTTTCATTACAGGCTGTGTTTTGATTGGTTTTAGCATCGGGACAGTGATTAGAATTAATTCTTTTTTTCCCGATATTAAGCCCCACACTGTACAAACTGATGACTGTCTGCCCAACTTGTTAGCTGATGCCTCTACTTTACCCATTGACAGCATCAGCGTGCGTCTTGTAGGCAAATTGTTAGGTCGTCAAGGCACTGACAACTCCTTAGCCCAAGATTTAATATTACAATCAAGCGCGGGTCTAGTGAAATTACATCATGTTTCCTGGCTAGGACAGTCACTCAATCACCAGGATTTGATTGGTCGGCAAATTATCGTCACAGGTTGGTTCCGGCGAGGAGCAACACCTTGGATCGATATCCAAACCCTAGAAACTCAAAGTGGTAAAACCATTCATAGCCCTCATCCCATTTGGTCTACTGCTTTAGCAGTTGCAGCCCAAGCTTGGGGTGCGTATGTTTTTCTCACTGGTTAGTCATTAGTCATTGGTCATTTGCTTTGGACAACTAGCAAAGGACAAAGGACAAGCGATCGAGCAAAATGTAAACAATTGTTGCAGGTTTTCTAGAAAAGTGTTACATTTATTTACACAAACAATAGCAACCGAAATAACTCAGTTTCATCACTTTGTGATGAATTCGGATGCTTTTTCCCCCTCTATATCAGATTTATCCTCCCAACACAGCAGCAAATCAACCAGCCACTGGCTGGTTTTTGTTTCCAAAAATCTCGCCTTGAATAAAAAATGTGTTTTATGCTACGATGCGGTAATACTAAAGTCGAAAATGTGTGCGCTAAACTAGCTAGGTAGAAAATACCGTGGTAATGTAAAGGATGGTATTTTGTTCTGCGAAAAACACCATTGAAGAAAGCGTGTACTTTGGCAGACAGTAGGCTATTAAATTTACAATTCTTAGAATTAAGGTGTTATTAGCTCATCGTAGGTGTGGGCCTTTGGATTAAATAAGCTTGATCCCAACGAAAAACTGTATTGTATAGGTTGATAGTTTGGAGCAAAAAAATTGGTTGGTGGCAGTCTTTCTTAATAGCATCTATTTTAAAAGCCAAAGCCAAGTAATGGTTTTCTCACCTTGCCATGTTCATTCATTTCTGGAGGTATAGTTCATGTCCGTTCGCCTATATATAGGTAATTTGCCCAAAGAAGAAATCGATCGTCAAGATCTACAAGCAGTGTTCGCAGCTGAAGGTGATGCTGTAACTACTAAATTAATCAAAGACCGGAAAACCGGCAAATGCCGTGGTTTTGGTTTTCTGACGGTCAACAATGACGAACAAGCTGACCAAATAATAGAAAAATATAACGGTCAGATGTTTAAAGACACTCCCATCAAGTTAGAGAAGGCATTACCTCGTACAAAGGGTGAGGAAGGCGAGGAGCAAGCTCCCAAAGCAGCTAGCGTTGCTAGTAGCAACCCGACTCCTAGTGTTAACAAAGAAGGTAGTCGTCGCGATAAAGGTTCTAAGAAATCTCGTCGTGGCGGTGGTGGTAGTAGTTCCCGTGAAACCACCACAAGCACGGAATCAGACGCTATTCGTCCAGATCCCCGTTGGGCTTCCGAATTAGAAAAGCTCAAGCAGATGCTAGCTGCACAAACTACGAATTAATCCTAAAGGGAGAAGAATTAAAAATTAAAAATCAGAATTACTTTCTTGATTTTTAATTTTTAATTGTTGATAGCTAGTTGCAGGTATTTTTCTAACTTTTATGTGCAAGGCCTACTTTCAGCTTGCCTTTTGAATTTTACTCAAACCACTAATTACAGTTTTGATTTGTACCAAAGCAAGGAAAACAAAACACGGTCACTGTTTTCTGAATTTTGAAGTTGGATCGAAAATTAAGTAAGTCAATCTTAAAAAAGGTAAGTAAGATAGACTCTTTGCCATTACTCCGCTACACTACATCCCCTTCGTAATCACATTTAATGTTTAATTGGCTTAAACTACTTAGAAATTAACGCATATAAGCATTTTTAATTGGGCTTATGCCAAGCCTAACCCAAAAATTTTTGTTTTCCAGAACTCCAAAAAATAAACAACTACTTCAAGTGGTTGACTTATCAATGTCAACCGTCAGCCATCGACAGTAGCAATTGCCTTATATCTTAAGATATCTTGCTACAAGCCAAAAGTGTAATATCTTAGCATATATTCCCCATCTCGATCTTTCACAAAAC
>Ga0314811_100091_pt1 | contig 16319 bp, 18 predicted proteins | sample STEome_7_FD_202340 | JGI IMG/M metagenome (GOLD analysis project Ga0314811, IMG submission 202340) | Metatranscriptome of soil surface biofilm microbial communities from soil inoculated with nitrogen-fixing consortium DG1, State College... ...
AAAAAATTAAGGGATAAGGGATAGACTTCTAAGAGAAATCGGGAAAAGAGGTGCATGTTTGGTATTTTCCTTTTCCCCAATAAAGATGCATCCCTTTGACCACAAGAGTGCAAAAAGCACTCTTGTGCAAGAGGTCTGATGTATTTGAAACCTTTCCCCTTTCCCCTTTCCCTTTCCCCTTTCCCCTTTAACTGAACCGCATTGAGCCTAGATCCACTGTTAACTGGAAGCATATTTCGACGGTAATCCATCCTGAAATACCAGCAATTCTCCGGGTTGGATTTGTGTCCAAACTTCATTGTCAGTTAGAGGAGTGGTAGCGATGACGGCGACGCGATCGCGTTCGGTAGTCACTTCTCGAAAATCCACAGTCATATCTTGGTCAATCAAATGGGCAGCAGCAAAGGGCGCTTGGCGGACAATATAGCTAAGTTTGGTTGAACAATAAGCAAAAAAGTGTTCTCCATCAGATAGTAAATAGTTAAACATACCGAATTTTGCAATTTCATTGGTAATTTCTCGCAGCACAGAATAGAGTTCTTTTATGGAAGGCTCACCTTGAGGAAAACATTCTCGTAATTTTTCTAACATCATGCAGAATGCTTTTTCGCTATCGGTATCACCTACAGCTTGATAAAAACCTGTATTTTCTGGCTGAAAATCTGGTAAATTACCGTTATGAGCAAATACCCAATACTTACCCCACAACTCTCTCCGGAATGGATGGCAGTTATGTAAAGCAACTTCACCCTGAGTAGCTTTGCGGATATGGGCGATGACATGGGTAGAATGGATGGGATAACTCCGCACGAATTCCGCCACTGGAGAAGCAACAGAAGGTTGGGCATCTAAAAACATCCGGCATCCCTTTCCTTCAAAGAAAGCAATGCCCCAACCATCACTATGATGATCCGTTTTTCCTCCCCGTGCAGAAAAACCTTCAAAAGAAAAGCAAATATCCGTTGGGACATTGCAATTCATTCCAAGCAATTGGCACATACATATTGCAACTTTAAATTTTCGACTAAGGTCTCAGGATCAAGATACTTCAGAATGTTGCCTTGATTCTGGAGCGATCGCTTCAATCTGAGAATTTATAGCACTCTGATTTAATTATTAGACTTCTAACAGAAGTCAGGAAAAATTCCCATAGCTGAAATAAGGTATTATGCTAAGCCAAAAGATGGTAACGGCGGATATCTGGCGCAGCAGCCACCAAACCATCAAGTTTAGCTGCTGCTTCTTGAAAATGGGGTGTGTCCATGTGAGTATTCAACACTTCATTAGAAATCCACTCTTCCACAAAAGTAAAGTCTGTTGGGTCATATTGATTTTGCAAAAGTTCATACTTAATTGCACCTGGTTCCTGTCTAGTTGGTTCAACGAGTTCTAACAACACAGCTTTAAGTTCTTCTACTTTGTTAGGCAAAGCAATAACATGGGCGATAACGCGAATAGTTTGGTTAGTCATTGGGCATTGGGTATTGGGCATTGGGTATTGGGCATTGGGCACGGGGCATTGGGCAGAGGTGAAAAACTCATCTCCCCATCTCCCAAATCCCCACTCCCCAAGCAGCCACCATATAGCGAAAAATATACTCTACCAACTCAATGTAGTTACGGGCAGATTCAGGAGAAGGTGCCCAAACTGTAACGCCGTGGTCGCGGATGAGTAGGGCTGATAGTTGGGCTGGGGTAATTGTGAAGCGTTGTTGAATGTCGGTGGCGATTTGGGAAACTTGTAAATGGTTGGTGAAAATGGGAATCAGACAATGGGGATTTTCTTGGTAAATTCCCAAACCTTTGAGCATTTCCAGAGGTGGTAAAGGTAAAGAGTCTCCAGTTACAAACCGAGAAACTAAATTTGCCTCTACTGAGTGGATGTGGTAGCAAGCTTTTGCTTGGGGAAATAAGGTATAAAGTACCTGATGAATGGCGGTTTCGGCGGAGGGTTTTAAATTATTTGAGGAATCCTGCTTACCGTCTGGATAAATACGCACAAAATCATTCAGTGATAATTCTCCTTTAGAGCGACCGCTAGCTGTAATCCAGAAGCTACCATCAGGTAAAAGTACTGAGAGATTGCCAGCAGTTCCCACCATCCAACCTTGTTGATAAAAGTCATGGGCTGTAGCAATTAACTCCAGACGAGGGTCAGCTAGGGTTTGCTGTATCATCCTGAACTCCATGATTTTAGTAGATAATCGCGGATATCGGAGAAATCATTCCAGTGAATATACGGTTTTTGGTATTGATTAAGATACTCTGCTAGGCGATCGCGAGCGAATACCAAAGATGCCTCCAGTCCCATATTCAAATCAGTCAGCGAGTCCCCAATGGCAATTTTCTCATTAGCGGGATACTCTGCCATTACCTGTACCTTGGCTACTAGTTCGGTTTCTCCTTCATAATCCGAGTGGACTTTTAACAGACTACCAGTAGTATCCACATCAACGGCATGGATGGCATGAACTCGCTGTTGCGTTGCACCCAAAACAACTTCTACCATTCCTCGCAGTCCCCCAGAAACCACCACTAGGGGTACTCCTTGAAAGTCCAGAAAATCCAGCAGTTCCAAAAATCCTGGGCGCATTGGTTGTTTTCGAGTAAATTCTAAAATTTCGCCATAGCTAGAAGATGGAATTGATTGCAAGATTTCTCGGACACCTTCTCGCAGTGTGAGCCGTTGTGCATACATTTCTGGTATTAATTTTGCAGACAATTCTGGAGCAAATTTTTTCAAAATTGCAACAAAGGTTTCCTCCACTGTGATAGTACCGTCAAAGTCGCAAAAAACAATTCGCTGCACTTTTTGTCCTGCCATTTCTTCGTTTTTCGGCATTTTTCAAGCTACTGCGCGATGAAGGCGAATTTCTTTATTTATGTATTGAGGAACCCAACCTCCAGTGCTGATAAAATAGCGCACTGCTTTAATTCGCCGTGCTGGGGTGAGGTGAAACCAATGTTCAGTGCCGGCTGGTACGTTGATGTACTCTTCTTTCTGGACTGTCAGTTCTACCTGGCTACCATCGGGACGCACAAAGCCAAAAATGGCTTCTCCATCAATGACGTAGCGTACCTCATCATCAGCATGGGTGTGGATTTGGTCAAACTTGACCATTAATTCATCGAGGTTGGCAACTCCTGGATGGAGAACAATCAGATCCCGTGATTGATAGCCTGCTGTTTGTTGTAGTTCGTTAAAATAACCATCCAGTGCTTTTAGTACTTGTTCTTTTTCATCATCATTGAGGCTATCTTCTGCCAGCAAACGATGTAACTCTGGATTATCTCCCACAGCCCAACGGTTGAGTTGGATATTTAAGGGTGTGAGTTCTTGACCAATATCATTGATATCCGTGAGGATTGTATCATCTTCTAATTTGAGAATCGCCATAGCTCACCTCTCATAAAATTAGTAAACAAATGACAAAATTCGGTTTTAACCATATTCATAACTAAAAATAAATATTAATAGGACTTAGACAACTGGCATATTACTTTAAGTTTGTACTGTAACCCTCCGGGGAAGCAAGCTACGCGTAGCGTATCGTTCGCTGTAAGCGTCTCATAGAGAAAAGAGGACTAAAGTACTCTAATAAGGACTGAAGTCCTTACTACAAGGAAAAAAATTGATTTTTTTGTGACATTTGCGTAAGTCCTGATTAATATTTTCCCACAATTTTCATGTCCTAAATCCAGATTTTACGTTATCTCGATTGACTTAACGTAATATTTTTAAATTGGACTTTAATGTAAGAAATTACACATTAACGCCACAAAATACTTTGACCATTACACGCTGTCTATTTATACTTAATTCGTTTAAAGGTTGAAGAGCAGCTATAAACTATGTCTAAATTAAGTAAACCTACTTAAACAAGTTTAAAAACAAGGGGTCTAAGCCCCTTGTTTATTTGACCTTAGTTTACGGACGCTGACTTTGGTGATATAGCAGCCAATTCCATAAGACTTTTGGTTAACGTTTTTAATTCAAACGTTTAATAAACACACCAATTTGATTTTCTTTTCAACAAAGCGACTTTACCCAGTCGTCGGGATTTAAATTATATTATTATAGCGCTTTAGTAGATGTATCAGGTAGCTAACTAATGAAGATATTATGACTACAGCTAAGGTTAATCTTTATGAGCTATTGTAAAAGTTGTTGAGTGCTAAACAGAACTCATAAATAATTGGCTAAAATACTTAAGACTCAAGGCGATCGCAGAATTAGCAATTTATGACTTATCGACACATAGACATTGATTACGAAAATCTTCAAGCAGCTATAGACAAGGTTGTATTGGAGGGAGAACGCATTATTCTTCAAAAACAAGGAAAATCTATGGCGGCTATAGTTCCCATTGAAGAACTAGAGATACTACAAGAATTGGAAGAGTTGGAAGATGAGTTTGACCTCAAAGCAGCCCAGGAAGCGATGAAAGAGCCAGGTATAGTTCCTTGGGAAGAGCTGAAATTACAATTAGGGCTTTAATCGTTTTTTTGTCTAATTTTTAGCCAGTATTTGCAAATTAAGTTTTTTGTGCTACACCTAAGTAATATACACATAGACTGCGGAGTTTCAACTATGTACATACTTCCGAACGATACGGGCTAACACCAAGGGGAAACCCTGAGTATTCATACGTTTAATAACCACACCAAGAAATTTTAAAGCAATATGCAATATCAGATTGATCTGAAGCCTTGTGCTGCAAGAGATCTTAGTAGACTTGCACGAGATGTTCAGAAGAGAGTTAGCGTTTCCATAGACTCTTTAAAAGAGAATCCTCGTTCTGTAGGATTTAAAAAGTTAAAGCTTTCTTTACATAACCAACACCTATACAGAATTCGCGTAGGACATTACCGAATCATCTACCAAATAGATGATAAAACTCACGTAGTGTTAGTAGTGACGATTCAGCATCGACGCGAAGATTATCGCAATATTTGATACTAGTGGCATAGGTAAAAACAAATGAGTTACCTATGCCACTTTAGCGCTTTTAATCGAATCTGCATTCTGTACTAGATAAATCAAGAATATTTACACTAGTCGTAATGCAGATTAGATGAGCGCAAAGTACGAGAAGTATAGTATTGACTTTGGGATAACTGACAAACAAACTTATTGTATGGAACTTAGGTATAAATTATTCAAATTTCACCAATCAGTACATATCTGAATTGATGTCTAACACCATTTACACAGCAATCGCTTTTGCACCTGCACAAGAATTTATTGAAAAATCCTGTAAACTGCGCGACTTATACGGCAGTTCGTTTATCCTTTCTTATCTAGCTCGTGCAGTATGCGAAGCTGCTAAAAAGCAAGGTTTTCATGTTGTCTTTCCAGCAATAATTAATGTTGTTCAAGGTACTCCTAACCAGATAATTATACGGGGAGCATTCCAGCGAAAAGATGCGTTTGCTGCATTCAATAAAGCCTGGAAAACTCTCACTCGTACCTGTCAACACTGGATTGAAGAACACCTTCAAGGAAAACCGCAATGGCGTCAGCAGTGGGAACTATGGACAAATCATACTTGGGAGTTTTTTTGGGCACAGGGTGAAACTATTAATCAAGTCTGGTGCAAGCTAAATAACATTAAGCTTCAGCGCAATTGGATTGGCATCAATTGGCAAGGTGAGAGTTCTATGCTAACTGGTGTAGATGCTATTGCCTACTTTGGTATGGGAAATTACCGTAACCCTACTCAACATAATCTCGCTGTGGAAACACAAGAAATTCGCTTGTTTTACAAACAGTTGAGCAATTTAGAAAACGGATTTGTAGATGAAAATGAACAGTTGAGTATTCCGGAATTAATTAAGCGACTAATTACTTTTGATGTCGTAGTCCAGCGACTAAACCTGAAACCAAATCAACTTCCAAGTGTAGAAATTCCTAGACATTTTCTCGACTTAAATCGCTTTAATCATAAATCTTGGAGGGGATGGTTTCAAGGCAATGGTGACAACATCGTTAGATTCTTAAGAACATTTTCAAATCATCAAAATGAAGAAGAAATTCTTAACAAATTTAGTGAACAAATGCTACATTGGGGTCATTTTTTTTTGAAACATTCTGTAGAAAAGAGCTTTGGTCAAATTATTTATGCAGGCGGTGATGATTTTCTAGGAGTATTTTATCCCAAGCCGCCAGGGAAATTAACAGCAAAAAAATGTCTGGGTTGGTTCTATAGTTTTCCCAGAGTTTGGTACAAACATGAATATGCAGAGCATATTACAGCCAGCATTGGGTTTGTGTGGGCAGCACCGAAAGTACCACAGCGGGATATCCTGCAACATTGTCAACAAGCAAAAAAATCAGCAAAAGATAAAGGGGGCGATCGCATCGCATTACGAATATTATTCAATAGTGGAAACTGCCTAGAATGGGTTTGTCCTTGGTGGTTTTTGCAGGATGTATTGGAAAGTTATGATGATAGAAACTATGGACAAAATTGGACACATATATATAATGATGTCGCTACATTAGAATCCCGTCATGCTTTTGATGGCAATCAATCACAAATAGCTTTAGCACTATTTGAAGTTTATTTTGGTAGTGCTAATAGAGCCATATTGGAAAAACATCTGTGGGATGTTCATGGTAAAACCGGAATTTTAGGCAATCGTCATAAAAATCGTAAACATTTACATCGAAATCTCAATGAATGGATTATTAATTTAGCTAAAGTTGGGTTTTATTTAGCTAATAATTGATCCTCAAGAATTTGCTGTTAATTGTTTGTAATTTTGATTTCTACGAGCTAGTGACGTATGTTTGAGTTCTTAATCATTATCGAACCTTTAGGATTTCTCTATGGCAGTGCGGGACGGTTTCTCGAACCAGAAAATTTAGTTGGGCGTTCAGGTACTAGCTTTCCTCCCAGTACAGCAACGGTATCAGGGTTATATGCTGCTACTATAAACACCAAATTAATTGCCTCACTCCAACTTGCTGGCCCGTTTTGGGCAGATAGCAAAGACCCACAAAATTTTTACGTACCATTACCGTTTAATTATTTGGTGCAAAACGGTGAAATCAAACATATATTGCATTGGAATTCTCAGGCGCAGGAATGGCAAACGGAAACGGGGGATTTGCCAATAGGTAAGTTCGAGCGAGGCGATCGCTGGATTACAATTAATTCTTGGCATCAACCACAACAAATACATCAAAATCCCTGGAAATACTCGCCGCATTTACATCCTCGCTTGGAACTAGAACAGCGTAAGCTTGATACTCAAAGTAATCAAGGCAATTTGTTTTTAGAAAATGCTGTGCAAATGCATCCTGATGCCTGTCTCATCTACTTGAGCAATATACCCTTAAATGATGGCTGGTATCGCTTTGGTGGTGAAGGGCACATGGTAGATGTGCGTTCTATAGAAATTACGTATTCAACACAAATATTGCTTAATCAACCCGTCGGGAAAATTTTTGCCTTAATTACCCCTGCTGTTTGGGGTTCAACTCGCTTGTCTTACCAGGAACCAATGGCTTACAAGGATAACAACTGGGAAGCGGCTTGGGACAAAGAAACTATCCTCACAGAACGCCCCAAAATTTTTCGATATCGCCTTGGTGGTAGTGGCAATACTAAACGTCTATCTCGCGGACGTTATGCTGTTCCATCAGGGAGTGTCTATGTTCTCAAAGAATCACTCAAACAACCTTGGTACAAATGGCCAGACCTATGGTTTCCAACAGAGGCATATAATTTCAAACGTTGGGGATGCGGTCTAGCACTTGGTTTGGAAGAAGGGAATCTAAGCTAACAAATCTACTTTTCTCAACTAAATCGATTTCAAAGTACCTGTAATATGGGAGACTTGGCAATATTCCCTATCAATTCCGATTGATGCCAAATGAGTAACACAATTTCTGATATCGTGGTCAAAACCATCAATGACCAGGACAAGCAATTAAAAGACTACGCAGGAAAAGTACTTTTAATTGTGAATGTCGCTTCCTACTGCGGTTATACATCCCAGTACAGCGGTTTAGAAGACTTGAACAAAAAATACAAAGAAGCTGGGTTACGTGTTTTGGGGTTCCCCTGTAACGATTTTGGCGCGCAAGAACCCGGAAGCAACGAACAGATTGTCAAATTCTGCACAAGTCAATATGGTGTTACCTTTGAATTATTCGATAAAATTCACGCCAAAGGCTCACAACAGCACCCGCTTTATGAGCGACTTACCAAAGCTGTTCAGCCAACAGGCGATGTTGCTTGGAATTTTGAAAAATTTTTAGTGAATAAGCAAGGTGAAGTGGTAGCTAGATTTAAAAGCAATATCCACCCATCTTCACCAGAACTAATCAACGCAATTGAGAGCGAATTAGCAAAATAGCATAGGTATGGGGCATTGAGCAAAACCCTTCGGGTAGGGAAAAGGGAAAAGGGAAAAGGGAAAAGGCGCAAAGTTGGAGCAAAGGTCTCCTCCTATCCAAACTTTGTAAGAGAGGATAAGGAGGGATCTTTCCTTCCCCTTTGTCCCTTTCCCTTTCCCCACTCCCCTCCCCATCCCCCCATCCCCTCATCTCTCTTATCCCACGACAAATTTTTACGCAGACTCACTTAACTTGTCATGAATGTTGCAATCATTGGTTGTGGTTATGTTGGTTATAAAGTTGCTCAATATTGGCAGCAAAATATGAATTTTGTTGTCACTGCAACCACAACTTCTCCTGAGCGTGTTTCTGTATTACAATCAGTAGCCCAAAGAGTTGTAGTTACTAAAGGTAATGACCCAGATAGTTTAAAATCTGTTTTACAAAATCAAGATGTTGTACTTTTGAGTGTTGGTGCCAAAAGCGCGGAGGTTTATGAAGAAACTTATCTGCAAACTGCCAATACTTTAGTTTCCGTCTTGCGGTATATTCCCAATGTAAAGCAATTAATCTACACGGGAAGTTATGCGGTATATGGTGATAGAAATGGTGTCTGGGTAGATGAAGAAACACCACTTGCACCTGCTAATTTAAATGCCCAAATTCTCCGCAAAACTGAGGATGTGTTGCTATCAGCATCTAACGAAAATTTGCGGGTTTGTATCTTCCGTTTGGGAGGAATTTATGGCACTGGCAGAGAATTGCTGAAAATATTTGGTAGATATTCTGGTACAAGTCGTCCGGGCACTGGCGAGGATATCACAAATTGGATTCATCTAGATGATATTGTTGCTGCCATCGAATTTGCCCGTCACCGTCGCTTAGAAGGTGTTTATAATTTAGTGGATGACGCACATCTCACCAGCCGAGATTTGCTCGATCGCTTATTTGCCAAACATCATTTACCTCCAGTTGTATGGGATACCTCTGTTACCAGTACTCGCCCATATAATGCTTGGGTATCTAATGAAAAGCTCAAAGAAGCCGGATACGAGTTGATTCATCCACAGATGATTTTTTAGCAAGTATTAAACTAGGAATTATGCAACCATCTGCTGTAGCTAAGACAACCGATTTAACAGCATCTCCTAGCCAATTTTACACTTGGCAGAATTATCGTTGTGCTTACGAAGTTCATCAACCAAGTAATACAATACCCCAGGGTATTCCTTTAGTGTTAATTCATCCCATTGGTGTCGGATTATCACGGCAATTCTGGCAAAGATTTCAAAGCCAATGGTACAATTCAGGTCAGCGAAATTTGATTTACAATCCCGATTTACTAGGATGTGGTGAAAGTGATATGCCCCATGTGGCTTACACTCCTAGTGATTGGGCAGAACAATTGCAATACTTTTTGCAAACAATAGTGCAAAAACCTGTGATTTTAGTGGTACAAGGTGCGTTATTTCCAGTGGCCATTGAATTAGTGCAAAAGGCATCAAATTTAATCGCTGGAATTGTACTTTCTGGGCCCCCAGCATGGCCTGTAATTACCAAAAAATCACCAAAATGGCAGCAAAAATTCCTGTGGAATTTGTTAGATTCGCCTTTTGGGAATGGTTTTTATCGTTATGCACGCACGCCAAAATTTTTACGTTCTTTCTCGACTCGCCAACTATTTGCTTTTGATAGTGCTGTCGATACAGAATGGATAAATACTTTGGTTGCAGGTGCGGAAAATATCGCCAGTCGCCATGCAGTGTTTTCTTTTTTAGCAGGGTTTTGGCGACGGGATTATAGTAGTTTAATTGCTACTATCCAGCAGCCAACACTAGTAGTTGTGGGAGAAACAGCATCAAGTATTAGCGAAGAAGGCAAAAAAAGAAACGCCAAATGAACGCTTAGCTGACTACTTGGCTCATTTACCTCAAGGTGAAGGCATCAAAATAAATGGGCGCAATGTTTTACCATACGAATCAACTGCTGAATTTGTGGCAGCCATCGTTCCATTTATCCAGAAGAATTCAGAAGTCAGGAGTCAGAATTCAGAATAAATTAAAGTCTAATTGAGTAATAATACCAATTTGGGATTTGGGATTTTGAATTTTGGATCAAAGCCTTTACTAAAAAGTTCCAGAATTTGAAGCAATACTTCCTATGCCAATTTGGTATCAATATCAGTTTCAAGGCTTCCCCTTCTGCACGAAACACAATTCAAAAATTCTGCCTTGTTAAGATTTCATTAATTCATAACTACTCTTAACAAACTGGGTGTATCCCATTCTCAATTCCGACCACTGGTTGATTAATGAAGTTTCTTAGCCAATTGATAGGTAAATTAGTCCAGTAATCTCATCTTAGGTTATTACTGGATATTGATTAGTTCAGAAAGTAAAATTATGTTGCCTAATCACAAAGGACAAAGAGTTCCCAATGTTACTTTTCATACCCGTCAAAACAATGAGTGGGTAGATGTGACAACTGATGAGTTATTCGCCAACAAGACGGTAGTTGTCTTTTCCTTACCAGGTGCTTATACTCCCACTTGTTCCTCCACTCACCTCCCTGGTTACAATGAATTGGCTAAGGTTTTCAAAGAAAATGGTGTGGATGACATTATTTGTATTTCTGTGAATGATACTTTTGTGATGAACGAATGGGCAAAGGATCAAGAAGCAGAAAATATTACACTAATTCCCGATGGTAATGGTGAATTTACTGAAGGTATGGGAATGCTGGTGGATAAATCAGACTTGGGATTTGGTAAGCGATCGTGGCGTTATTCTATGCTGGTGAAAGATGGTGTCATCGATCAGATGTTCATTGAACCAGAGGAGCCAGGAGATCCCTTTAAGGTGTCTGATGCAGAAACAATGCTCAGATATATCAACCCCCAAGCAGCTAAGCGAGAAATAGTTTCTCTGTTTGCCAAAGTGGGTTGCCCTTTCTGCGCCCGTGCTAAGGCTATGCTCAAGGAACATGGATTAGATTACGAAGAAATTACTTTAGGTAAGGATATTACCACACGCTCTTTACGAGCAGTTACAGGTGCAACAACAGTCCCCCAAGTCTTTATCAATGGTAAATTAATTGGCGGTTCTGAAGCACTAGAAGCTTACTTCGCAGCGAAGTAGGTTTAATGGGGTAGCACATTTTTTCATGTTGGCTGTTAACTGTTGACGGTTGACAGCCAACAGTCTTTTGTGTTATCACATCCCCTTTTAGGGGTAGGATGATTTTAATAAATCTATTTGATTTTGATTAAATTTAGATGCTTTGTGACTTGCCGTAGGCTACCGCCAAGGACGCAAAGGAAGAAACAAGTTAAGAATTATTCGCTAGAAGTTTACAAAGAATTGGCATTACATGGCGATCGCGTAAAATGAATCTTGATTAAATTACCAGTGATTATAAACACAACATGTTTGCCAGAATCCGCCGTTTTTTGCGTCAATTTTTTAATAAATCAAGAAAAATCAACAACGAACCACTAAATAAAGTGAGTTTGATTGTGATTATTTTCATTGATATTTTTATCTTAGTTAATGTTTTTGTAGGACTGGATGATATTAGTAGATGGCATATCAGTCCCAGTCAAGCTTATCCATGTTATTCGGAGTGGCAAAACTACCGGGAAAAAAATACTAAAGATAAGGATTATGAAATTGTCAGGCTTTCATTTTTCTATAGTGGAAACACTAAGTATAGTTTTCAGCAAAATTATCAACAAGCACAAATAGGACATCTCGGTCAAGTTGATGGAACATGTTTAAAGTATGGCGAGTATAAGGATAAAATTAACAATCCGCAAAATCAGCAAATTATCAAAACTATTGAACAAAAACAAACGCAAATCAGTAGATTAGAACAAACCAATCGCGATATTCGTGCTAAATATGATTCTACTCTCTTAGAAAAAATTGCAGGTCAGCCCCGCGAACAATCAATTAATCAAGTCAGTGCTGAAAAAGCTAAACAAGAGTTAGATAAAAATAACGGCCAAATTTATACACTGAAGCAGGAAAATTCTAATCTGCAAAATCAATTATTAACTAAATCAGAAAGTACTGCTTTTATTACATTTGTTAAAGATGAAAATCAATTTTTAGAAGTCGAAAAAGGTTATAAAAAAGCATCGTTTTGGTATCCAAGTATTCAACTTGGGTTTCAGTTACTTTTTTTGCTACCGCTAATTATCATTGCCTTATCAGTTCATAGATTTGCCGAAGGACGAGGATATGGGCTAATTTCTCTAATTAGCTGGCATTTGCTAGTTATATTTTTTATCCCGCTGTTAGCGAAAGTATTTGAATTTTTACAAATTGGGGCAATATTTCAATTCATCTTTGATATTATTAGCCAGATTTTTGGCGGATTGCTTTTCTTAATTAATTATGTTTATATCTTGCTGATTCCACTTATTGGTTTTGGAATTATCAAGTTTTTCCAAAAATTTGTCTTTAACCCTAAAGTCCAAGCAGCCAATAGAGTTCAAAAATCACTTTGTGTCAACTGTGCTAAAAAAATTCGGCGTAGCGATTCCTACTGCCCCTACTGCGGTTATTATCAATATTTAGAATGCGAAAACTGCCATAATCTCACTTATCAACATTTGCCGTACTGTAAACATTGTGGAACTTTTCAAAATTCTAGTAAAAGTATTCACTAGTGATAGATGACATTGAATACTGGATTGAAATAAATTACCAGTACGGGCATAGGAAATAAGGTAACTCCAAAAAATAAATTATTGCCCTTGGGGTCGTTGACAGTTAACAGTCTCCTGTGGAATATTTTTTTACTTGGAAGTCCCTAAGTTATCAATACCCTAGACCTTTGTACTCTTATGGTCAAAGGGAAAAGGTTAATGGTTCGACAAGCTCACCAACCGGGGAAAGGGAAAATACCAAACCTTTCCCCCTTTCCCTTTTCCCGACTTCTGCAAGAAGTCTCCTATACCCCAACGGCGGGAAGGAACCTCAAGCACCCACAAAGTGATGAAGTTTCCGCCGCTTTCAATGAAGCAACTGACGTTCAGAAGTCAAAGTTCAAAAATATTATGCAAAGTCGCAAAAAACCAAATCAAGGAAGTCCATCGTTTTTTTCTTTTCTGAAAAATTTATTGATTGCCCGTTGGCGATCGCTCTTACTCCTCTTAATAGGAGTATATTTACCTTTGCAGCTGTTTGAAATTTTGGCTGTTGAGGTATGGAAAAATGGAGATGGCTTTCCGTGGGATGTGGCTACTTTATTGGCGGTTCACTCTACACAAAACCCACAATTGGATGTTTTAGCAGTAATGCTGGCTAGAATTGGTTCGCCTTTCACAAGCAGTATAATCGCAGCTGTCATTGCACTAATATTACTACTGCAAAAACGCTGGCGATCGCTAGCTTATGTACTCACGCTTTCAATGGGAAGTGTCATCATCAGCCGCATAGGTAAGGAATTAATGCATCGAGTCCGTCCTCATTTGTGGGACTCCATTGCACCAGAATTGAGTTTTGCATTTCCCAGTGGCCATGCTATTGCAAGTATCACTCTGGTTGCTATTTTCCTCATCTTAAGTTGGGCTACCCCGTGGCGTCGATTCATTTTCATCTTCGGTAGCTTATATGTAATAGCTATTGCATGGTGTCGTCTTTATTTAGGCGTTCATTTTCCTAGTGATATTCTTGCCGGTTGGATGCTTGCATCAGCTTGGGCAATTGGTGTGAGTTTAATTATCAAGCCTTATTTAATTAGAGATAAATCTGTGGATCGACAACCCGTCAAAGAGGAAACTACCTTACTACCAGAAGAAAAAAAATTGCTTAGATAATATGCATCCGAAGTTGCATATTTTTTAGTTAGAAGTCTGAGTTAAAATTTCTCTGTTTTATCATTTGTTCCTTGATTATTGCTATCAAAAACAATTAGTTTTCACAACTTAAGCCAATAATCAAAGGATTTTCTAAAAAATCACGCCAATAATCTTTTGGATAATCTTCTATGGCTTTCGGAGGAATTTCTATAGAATGCCATGTCACTTTTTTAAATCCAGCTTCCGTAGCAGCCCATTCATAAATCAACTGACTCAAGCCAAAATATTTAAGTAAAAAAGGTGGCTCTGTATGAAATTCAGCTTCAGAATAATAGCCTTCTGAAAATTTTTCTTGTTTCAAGACTGTCATCCCATATTTAGTATAGTTAGACTTGTTCAGACAAAAGTCTGGATGAATCGTCACGGCAACCAAACGTCCATTTTCTACTAAATTATTCCGAATTTTTTGAAACATTTTTAGCAGATGTTCTCTATTTTCTGCGTAATTCAAAAGATAAATTGCAGTCACTAAATCAAAGTTACCAAGTTTGGTGAGTTTAACAATATCAAACGCTTGATACTCAATACCCAGTGGGTGATTCTGTTCTTGCTGGCGTGCAAGACCGATCATTTCTTCGGATATATCTACACCAACAATTTTTGCAGCTCCTCCTTTCCTCAATAACCTGGTATAAAAACCTGTGCCACAAGCTAAGTCTAAGATAGTTTTTTCTTGAAAATTGCCAAGTATATTAAAGAACGTAAAATTTTCAACTATTGGTAATGTAGCTTTATTTTTGTACTGCTCGTAGGTACTACCAATAGTGTCATATTGCTCAGTCATAATATTCTCAATTAAGTAGGTATAAATAAATCAGCATACAGCATATTTCAGGTAAGAGACTTCCAAGTAAAAAAATATTCCACAGAAGATTGTTGACCCTTCTCCTATGGTCGCCGCTACGCGTAGCTTGCTTCCACGTAGTGGTACGACTTCGCTCAGGGTCAAGGCTGAGCGGAGTCGAAGCCTTGACTATTGACGGTTGACAGTCAACAACCTGAACCGAAATAATTTATTTTTTGGAGTTACCCTAGTCAATCAATACTTTGGATACCAAAATTTTAAGCCTTCTTAGTTGGTGCGTTAGTTACTCGCGCATCTACAATATCTTGCGGTACATTCGGGATAAACCAATTCACTTCACCAGATTTCAAAATTTTAGTACCGGCTTGATTGAATTCTATCACCCCGGTATCTCGATTTGTCTTTAAAACTAAGTTCGTTCCATTGGGAACCTTAATCACCACACCACCAGCTAATTCTTCCTGTTGTCCCCCTATACCAGAAGCGATCGCTGTAACATCATTTGGTAAATAAACTCCCTTACAATTCCATCTATCTTGAGTTGTCTGACCATTACCAAGAAAATACAGTGCGGTCCCTTCGGAGTATTCATCATCATCAACATCTGGTTCGGGGCCGTAGATGGCTAGAGTCTTTCCTGTTTGATTGCTGCATTGACCCCAGTCGATTCCCGATTCAAAGGCATATTTTTGCAACTCTAACTCATTGATTTTTTGGTCAATTTGCTCTGATGTTGCACCCTCTAATTGAGTGTGTGTTTCTTTGAGAGTTTGCAAATTATTTAACTCTTCAGTCAAATTTATATAATCAGGATTTTCCGAATATTTTGGGCGATCGGCTAAGGAAGGTTCAGCAAATACTAGATTGACAAGTAATAAAACCGCCATCAAAAAATATTTAAAGATTTTCATGTTTTGCTTCCAAGTTTTAAAGATTGTAGTTGATGACATTTTAAACACAATCGTCAACATCCTCACTCATCTTAAATCTTAAATCTTTCTCAAAAATCACCCCTAAGTCATCGGTTTTTTGGGAGATTACAAATATTAATTTCAGTTTTACATATCATCTAAACTGTTTTTTGCAAATGTCAAATAAGAAGTTAATCTAATACCCGTATACTACCAATACTAATCTAGTCATTTATCCTATTTATCAGGCTATACAATTATTTCACCTTCTTAAAAAATTAAATTCCAATAATTCCTAGCGATTAACCGGGTATTATTTTTAACCTAATTTTAACTATTCTTCTAATTTTGATGAGAAAAAATTATTTTCAAATATTATGCTGATAAAAA